>Ga0209147_100228_pt1 | contig 55836 bp, 45 predicted proteins | sample AraplaCol_mLB_r2_FD_184278 | JGI IMG/M metagenome (GOLD analysis project Ga0209147, IMG submission 184278) | Arabidopsis root microbial communities from North Carolina, USA - plate scrape CL_Col_mLB_r2 (SPAdes) (version 2) | ecosystem: Host-associated > Plants > Roots > Endosphere | place: USA... | reverse complement strand
GACGACTTATCAGTAGCGATGTTACGTTTCCTCTAAAAATTAAAAAAACGAGCCGCGCTGCCAGGGCGGTTACTTGAACGAGCGCAGGTCTTCCTGCAGACGCTCAACGAAGGCTTCGACCGGCATCACGCCAAGATCGACGCCGCCACGGGCACGCACGGCTACCGTTTGCGCATCACGCTCCTTATCACCCACGACGAGGAGATAAGGCACCTTTTCCAGCGTGTGCTCGCGTATTTTATAGCTAATCTTCTCATTGCGCAAATCGGCCGTCACTCTAACCCCTTGTTTTTGCAACGATTGGGCCAGAGATTGCGCATATTCGGCCTGACTTTCGGCGATATTGAGCACAACTGCCTGGAACGGCGCGAGCCAGGCAGGCATTGCACCAGCGTGGTGCTCGATCAAAATGCCGAGGAAACGCTCCATCGAACCGACGATCGCACGGTGCAACATCACCGGCCGGCGACGGCTGCTGTCGTCGGCAACATACTCGGCGCCGAGGCGTTCCGGCAGCACCATGTCGAGCTGCAGCGTACCGCACTGCCACGATCGGCCGAGCGCATCCTTGATGTGGTACTCGATCTTCGGACCGTAGAACGCGCCTTCACCCGGCAATTCTTCCCACGTCAGACCGCAGGCGGTCAGTGCGTCGCGCAGGCCCTGCTCGGCACGATCCCACGTCTCGTCCGTGCCCGCACGCTGATCCGGGCGCAGCGACAGCTTGATGTCGATGTGATCGAAACCGAAGTCCTTGTACACGCTCATCGCCAGCGTATTGAACGCGATCGACTCCGAGATGAACTGGTCTTCCGTACAGAAGATGTGCGCATCGTCCTGCACGAAGCCGCGCACGCGCATCAGGCCGTGCAGCGCGCCCGATGCCTCGTTGCGGTGGCACGAACCGAATTCCGCGTAGCGCAGCGGCAGGTCGCGATACGAGCGCAAGCCGTGCTTGAACACCTGGACGTGACCCGGGCAGTTCATCGGCTTGATCGCGTAGTCGCGCTTCTCCGACTCCGTCGTGAACATGTTCTCGCGGTAGTTCTGCCAGTGGCCCGACGCCTCCCACAGCGAGCGGTCCATGATCATCGGCGTCTTGATCTCGAGGTAGCCGGCTTCGTTCACGCGGCGGCGCATGTACTGCTCGACCTGCTGCCACAGCGCCCAGCCCTTCGGATGCCAGAACACCATGCCCGGCGACTCTTCCTGCATGTGGAACAGGTCGAGCTGCTTGCCGAGCTTGCGGTGGTCGCGCTTTTCCGCTTCCTCGAGCATGTGCAGGTACTGGTCCTGGTCTTCCTTCTTCGTCCAGGCCGTGCCGTAGATGCGCTGCAGCTGCTCGTTCTTCGAATCGCCGCGCCAGTACGCGCCCGCGACCTTCATCAGCTTGAAGACCTTCAGCTTACCCGTCGACGGCACGTGCGGGCCTCGGCACAGATCGGTAAAGCCGCCGTGCGAATACAGCTTGATTTCGTCGCTTTGCGGAATCGATTCGATGATCTCGGCCTTGTACTTCTCGCCGATGCTGCGGAAGTAGCCCGCCGCCTCGTCGCGCGACACGACACGGCGCGTCACGGGCTCGTCCTTCTTCGCGAGCTCCTGCATGCGCTTTTCGATCTTCTCCAGATCTTCAGGCGTAAACGGACGATTGTACGAGAAGTCGTAATAGAAGCCGTTGTCGATCACCGGGCCGATCGTCACCTGCGCGTCCGGATACAGTTCCTTCACCGCGTATGCGAGCAAGTGCGCCGTCGAGTGGCGGATGATGTCGAGGCCGTCGGCATCCTTGTCGGTCACGATCGCGAGCGACGCGTCGCGGTCGATCACGGCCGACGTATCGACGAGCTCGCCATCGAGCTTGCCACCAAGCGCAGCCTTCGCAAGGCCGGGACCGATCGAGGCTGCAACCTCGGCAACTGTCACCGGATGCTCGTATTGTCGAACTGAGCCGTCAGGCAAGCGTATCGAAACCATAGCAATCTCCGTGATGCCGACAGTGGGCGGCAGACCAGGTACGCGACATGAAAATCGCGCGGGAAAATTTCGCGACAAAAAAAATGCGGCCCCGCTTTCGAGGGGCCGCATTCGATACTTCACTCAGACTGAAAGGGCGAAAGGGTTCCTCGACTAGCGTCGCTCCGAAAAGGTTTCGGTCAACGTTCGCGGTGTCATAACCGTATTCGCCTTGTTCGCGTTGAGTTATTTACTGCATCGAACACCCGGAGACCGGGCGTTCTCAATTCGTTGGTAGGCTCGATTGGACTCGAACCAACGACCCCCACCATGTCAAGGTGGTGCTCTAACCAGCTGAGCTACGAGCCTAGAGAAGCTAAGATTATATGGAGCCGTTGCCGACTTGGCAAGTGTTTTTATGCGGTCGCAGCAAAATAACGGGGCTCCAACCCCATATCATGCCTTCCGCCCCGCCCGCACGACGCCTTGCACCTCGCCGAGCAGCGTGCACGCGCGCTGCACCTGCGCCGAGTTCGACACCTCGACCGTGAACTGCATGAATGCCGCGTTGCGGCGGCTCTGCGTCTTCACACCCACCACGTTCATCTTCTCGCGCGCGAACACTTCGGAGATATCGCGCAGCAACCCTTGCCGGTCGCTTGCCTCGATCATCAGGTCGACCGGATAAACGGACGCACCGCGCCCGCCGAGCACGTCGGCCGACCAGGTCGTCTGCAGCACGCGCTCCGGCGCGCGCTCGACCATCCGGCGGAACGTCGGGCAATCGGTGCGGTGGATCGACATCCCCTTGCCGCGCGTGACGAAGCCGCTGATCGGATCGGGCGGCGCCGGACGGCAGCAGCGCGCGAGCTGGGTCAGCAGCGCGTCGACGCCCACGACCAGCACGCCGGTCGACGCGCCGTGCGCCACGCTCGCGCCGCTGCTGCGCTTCTCGAAATCGGCGGGCGCTTCGGGCGCCGGCTCCGGCGGCGGCGCATCGGACAGCGCGTGCTCGACATTGCGCAGGCTGAACTCTTCCTTGCCGACGACCGAGAACAGCTCCTCGGGCGACTTGAAGCCGAGCTTCGCGGCGAGATTGTCCAGGTTGACCGATGTCTTGCCCTCGCGCTGCAGCGTCTTTTCGACGAGCGCGCGGCCATGCGAGATGTTTTCTTCCTGCTCGATCGAGTTGAACCACGCACGCACCTTCTGACGCGCGCGCGGGCTCTTCATGTAGCCGAGCTGCAGGTTCAGCCAGTCACGCGACGGCCCGCCCTCCTTCACCGCGACGATCTCGACCGTCTGGCCGTTTGCGAGCGGCGTGTTGAGCGGCACCATCGCGCCGTCGACGCGTGCGCCACGACAGCGATGGCCAAGCTCGCTGTGCAGGTGGTACGCGAAATCGACCGGCGTCGCGCCCTGCGGCAACGCGATCACACGCGCCTGCGGCGTCAGCACGTAGATGTGGTCGTCGTCGAGCGACGTCTCGCGCAATTGGGCCCACGCCTTGTCGCCCGACTTTTCCGCGCCGTCCTCGACGTCATCCTTCCACGCGAGCAGCTGGCGCAGCCATGCGATCTTCTCGTCGTATTTGTCGCTCGCCGAGAACTGGCCGCCGTAGCCGCGCGCGCCGGCCTCCTTGTAGCGCCAGTGCGCGGCGACGCCGTACTCGGCGAAACGGTGCATCTCCTGCGTGCGGATCTGCACTTCGAACGCGCGGCCGTCATCGCCGATCACGACCGTATGCAGCGACTTGTAGCCGTTCGGCTTCGGCCGCGAGATGTAGTCGTCGAATTCCTTCGGCACCGGCTGCCACAGGTGATGCACGATGCCGAGCACCGCGTAGCAATCCTTGATGTCCGGCACGATCACGCGAAACGCGCGCACGTCGTACAGCTCGGAGAAATCGAGCTCCTTGCCGCGCATCTTGCGCCAGATGCTGTAGATATGCTTCGGCCGGCCGCTCACATCGGCCTGGATGTTCGCGTCCGCCAGCTCCTGCTGCAACCGGTCGATCGCCTGCGTGACGTAGGCTTCGCGCTCGATGCGCTTCTCGTCGAGCAGCTTCGCGATCCGCTTGTAGGTGACGGGATCCTCGAAGCGGAACGCGAGATCCTCGAGCTCCCACTTCAGTTGCCAGATACCGAGACGGTTCGCGAGCGGCGCATAGATCTCGAGCGTCTCGCGCGCGACGTCGGGCGGCGGGTCGATCTTCGCGGCCGCGTAGTAGCGCAACGACTGCAGGCGCGACGCGAGCCGGATCAACACCACGCGGATGTCTTGCGCGAACGCGAGCAGCATCTTGCGCAGCGCCTCGATCTGCGTACGCCGCTCTTCCGCCGTGTCACGCCCCGCATCGGGCACCGCGTTCTGCGCGGCACGCAGGCTGACGGTACCGAGCCGCAACAGCTTGCGCACGTCGGACACGAGCCGCGCCACTTCGTCGCCGAAACGCTCGGTGAGTTCGCGCTCGGGGTCGCTCAGGTGCGGCGTCAGCACGAACAGCGCGGCCGCCTGCATCGCGGGCGGATCGACGTTCAGCGTGCGCATGATCGACGCCGTGCCCGCCGAGTGATCGGCGAGCAGTTCGCCCGACGACAGGCGCGCGTCGCCGGCCCGTTCGCGCACGAACGCGAGCACGTCGTCGAACGACGGTGCCGCGACGGGGGAAGCGGAAACGGACTCGGTCATTGCTTGGCCTGGCGGAATACGATCATCGTCGGGTTACGTCCGGTTCAGCTCCGCTGTGCGGCGACCACCACGATCTCGACGAGCAGCGCCGGATCCGCGAGCTTCGCCTCGACGGTGGCGCGCGGCGGCGTGTTGCCCTGCGCGACCCATGCATCCCACTCCGCATTCATGCCGTCGAAATTCGCCAGATCGGAAATGTAGATCTGCACCGACAGCAGATGCGCCTTGTCGCTGTTCGCTTCGGCGAGCAGGCGGTCGATGTGGCCGAGCACTTCGCGCGTCTGGCCCTTGATGTCCTGCGTGGTGTCTTCGGCGATCTGGCCGGCCAGATACACGGTACCGTTGTGGATCGCGGTTTCGGAGAGTCGGGCCCCGACGTGGTGACGAATGACTGCCATGGAATGTTCCGGTCGTGAGTGGATGGAGATTCGAGTGACGGCACGGCCCGCGTGCCGTCGAACCGCATATTATGACGCGTTTATGCGCCGCCTTCGACGAAAAACCGCCGCGCGAGCGCAATCTGGCCGGCGTCGATGAACGCCGGCGCATGGCCCGCCCCTGGAATCTCGGCGTGCGTGACGTGCCGGCCACGACGCACCATGTCAGCCACCGTCTCGCGCGACAGCAGGTCGGACGTCTCGCCGCGCACGACGAGCAGCGATGCATCCGTCGTCTCGACGGCGTGCCACAGCGCGGCCTCGCCGAGTGCGGCCAACTCGGGCGTGGTTGCCTTGAACGGCTCGGCGATGCGCGGATCGTAGCGGACCGTCCAGCCGCCTTCGGGCAGTTCGCGCAGCAGCGGCCCGTTGATCTCGCGCCACTCGTCGGCGGTCAGCGCACCGAACGGCAGCGACAGCGACGTCAGATAGTCGACACCCTCCTGCTCGGTCGCAAAGCGCGGCTGCACGCCGAGATATTCGCCGATGCGCGTCAGCGAATCGGGTTCGATGCGCGGGCCGACGTCGTTGACGATCATCCGGCGCAGCGGCGAACCGGGCAGCCCCGCGAACGCCATGCCGATCAGGCCGCCCATCGACGTGCCGAACCAGTCGACCGATTCGACGTCGAGTCGCGCGATCAGCGTCACCATGTCGGCCACGTATTGCGGAATCGCGTAGAGCCGCGGATCGGCCAGCCAGTCCGATTGGCCGCGCCCGACGATGTCGGGGCAGACGACGCGATACGTATCGGACAGCGCCGTGGCGAGCCGGTCGAAATCGCGCCCGGAACGGGTCAGGCCGTGCACGCAAACCAGCACGCGCGGGTTCGCGGGATCGCCCCATTCGGTATAGGCGACGTGGTGAAGGCCGGCCGCGCTCGCACACTGCACGCGCCGCTGACGGGGAATCGGGGAGTTCACGGGGGAAGTGGGCATCGGAGGCGTCCTGCCGAACGGTGCGGCGCGATGGCATGTGGGCCCGGCCCGCCAGGGCAGCCGGGGGATGCGATCGATTGTAAACCCGTTCCGGATCACGAGTCGCCTGACCACCCTTGCGGGCTTGCGGCTCGTGCGAGCGCCAATGAAATGTCACGCGGCCGTGCGGAATCGGGCGCGGTGTTCCGTGTTCAGCAGGCTACCGATCCAGCCTCCCTTGCGGCCGCGGCGACGGCGCCGCGAACGCACCATCGTGCACCGGCCCGTCATGGCCGGGAAAGCGCGGCTATTTCTGCATGACCGCGCCGATGCTCGCACCGACCACGCACAGCGTGCCGGCGACCTGCAGCGTGCTCATCGGCTGCGCCAGCACGACATAACCGATCCCCGCAGCGATCGCGGGCTCGGCGCTCATCAGGATGCCGAATGCCGATGCGCTCATCCGTCGCAACGCAATCAGTTCGAGCACGTAAGGAAACAACGGGACGAGCACCGCCAGATACGCGGCATCGATCAGTTGGCCGGCCGGCAAGTGGCCGCCGCTTTGCGCCAGCCCGAACGGCGTCGTGACGAGCGCGGCCACGAACAGCGACGCGGACAGCCCTTGCAGCCCGTCGAACAGCGTGCCGACACGCTTCATCAACACGATATAGGCGGCCCAACCAAGCGCAGAGCCGACCGGAAAGACCAGCGCGGCCGGCGCCGTCACCCACATGCCGTCCTGCCGCGCCAGCAGCAGCACGCCAGCCAGCGCAAGTGCCGGCCATGCCAGCATCGCCGGCTTGCGCACGCCGATCGTGGCGACCGCCAGCGGCCCGAGAAAGTTGATCGCGACCGCGAGCCCGAGCGGCACGCGACGCACGGCTTCGAAGAAACACAGCGTCATCGCGGCCATCGCCGTGCCGAGCGCGATGGCCGCGATCCAGCGCTGCCGGGAATAGGTGTGGAGCGGCGGCCGGACGACAACGGCCAGCGCGAGCGCGGCGAAACAGAGCCGCAGCCAGGTCGTGCTGACGGTGCCGTACTCGATCGTCGCCGGCCTCGACAGCGCCGCGCCGAGCTGCACGCTGCACATCGACGCGACGGCCAGCAGCGGCGCCACCGCATTCGTGAAAGGCGACGCCGCGCGCTGCGCGACACCCGGTCGTACCGTACTCGATTCCTCGCTCATGCAACCGCTCCGGTTCAGTGACACGCCGATGCTAACCGCGGCCGCAGGCTTGATATAAGCTGATAATTCTTATGTCCGCATCAGGAATATTGATGACCCGCGATCTCGACAGCACCCTGCTGCGCACGTTCGTCACCGTGGTCGAAACCGGCAGCGTCAGCACGGCGGCAACGGCGCTGCATCGCACGCAGGCCGCCGTCAGCATGGCGCTGCGACGGCTCGAGGATGAAGTCGGCCAGCGCCTGCTCGAACGCTCGCCGCGCGGCGTCACGCCGACGGCCGCGGGCAACGTGCTGCTGCCGTATGCACACCAGTTGCTCGGCGTCGGGCTCGCCGCCCGCGCCGCGCTCGCCGCAGGCGACATCTCGGGCACCGTACGGCTCGGCGTCCTAGAGGACATCGCCGTCGGCCGTCTGCCGCACGCGTTGCGACAGTTCGCGGCGTCATTTCCGAACGTCGCGCTCGAGATCGTCGTCGATACGAGCCCCGTCCTGTCGCAGCGACTCTCGAGCCACGCACTGGATTTCGTGATCGGCGACCCCGCGCTGATCCGTGCAGAGCCGCTCGCGACGTGGCAGCATCCGCTGCACTGGGCGGCCGCAGCCACCACCAACCGGCTCCCTCACAACGAACCGGTACCGATCGTTGCGTTCGGCGGCACCTGCCCGTGGCAGGAAAAGCTGTTCTCGATGTTGCGCGACGCCGGCCGTGCGTGGCGCGTCATCTGCACCAGCACGAGCCTGTCCGCGATCCAGTCGGCGGTCGAGGCAGGCCTCGGCGTCGCAGTACTGCTCGACTGGAACGTGCGTCGCGACACGATGCGCGCACTCGATCCGCAGGCAGCCGGGTTGCCCGCGCCACCCGCCGCGGATTTCGGGCTGTTCAGCCGCGCGGACCTCGGCGATCACACGTCGGCGGCAGTCACGCTGCAACGCTTCCTGTTTCATGCGCTGCAGCTAGGTTCGCCCGACGACGGCACGCCCACCGGCGAACAACCCGTGGAATCGTTGCAGACCGCCGTCTGACGCGACCGGACGCACATGCCACAAACATAAACGCCCCGCATGCCTGACGGCATGCGGGGCGAATCGACATGAAAAAACTCAGGCGACCGCGCTGACGTCGAGCGGCGCGCCCGTCTTTGCCTGGATCTCGTCGGCGCTCACGCCATCGGCGAGCTCGAGGACCTTCAGGCCGGACGGCGTCACTTCGATCACGCCGAGATCGGTGATGATCAGGTCGACCACACCGACACCCGTCAACGGCAGGTTGCATTCCTCGAGGATCTTGTGCTGATCGCCCTTCGCGACATGCTCCATCAGCACGACGACACGCTTCACACCGGCGACGAGGTCCATCGCGCCGCCCATCCCCTTGATCATCTTGCCGGGGATCATCCAGTTCGCGAGATCGCCCTGCTTGCTGACCTGCATCGCGCCGAGGATCGCGAGGTTGATGTGGCCGCCGCGGATCATCGCAAACGAATCGGCCGACGAGAAGATCGACGAGCCCGGCAGCGTCGTGACGGTTTGCTTGCCGGCGTTGATGAGATCGGCGTCGACTTCGTCTTCGGTCGGCGACGGGCCGATGCCGAGCAGGCCGTTCTCCGACTGCAGCCACACCTCGACGCCTTCCGGCACGTGGTTCGCGACGAGCGTCGGCAGGCCGATGCCGAGGTTCACGTAGAAGCCGTCCTGCAGTTCCTTCGCCGCGCGCGCGGCCATCTGGTCACGATTCCAGGCCATGTCAGTCTCCTTTCGCGCGTACGACGCGTTGTTCGATGCGTTTTTCGGGCGTCGCGTTCAGCACGATGCGCTGCACGAAGATCCCCGGCGTATGGACCTGGTCCGGATCCAGCGTGCCGTTCTCGACGATCTCCTCGACTTCCGCCACGGTGATCTTGCCCGCCATCGCGCACATCGGGTTGAAGTTGCGCGCGGTGCGGCGATAGATCAGGTTGCCGGACTTGTCGGCCTTCCACGCCTTCACAAGCGCGACGTCGGCCGTCAGCGACGGCTCGAGCACGTAGTGGCGATCGCCGAACTGGCGTGTTTCCTTGCCTTCCGCGATCACGGTGCCGTAGCCGGTGTTCGTGAAAAACGCCGGGATGCCGGCACCGCCCGCGCGCAGCTTCTCGGCGAGCGTGCCCTGCGGCGTGAATTCGAGCTCGAGTTCGCCGGCCAGGTACTGCCGCTCGAACTCCTTGTTCTCGCCGACGTACGACGAGATCATCTTCTTGATCTGGCGCGTTTCCAGCAGCAGGCCGAGACCGAAGCCGTCGACACCCGCGTTGTTGCTGATGCAGGTGATGCCCTTGACGGCGGAATCGCGCAGCGCCGCGATCAACGCCTCCGGAATCCCGCACAGGCCGAAGCCGCCCACCGCGAAGGTCTGTCCGTCGCGGACGATCCCCTCCAGCGCGGCCGCCGCGCTTGGATAGACTTTGTTCATCTGTATGTCCCTTCCTCTATGGAAACCAGCAAAACCGGTTCACGCGCCCACTGGGCCGCAAGCCCGCCGCATCATTCTATGCATGCACGGCGATACCTGCGTCGAAGCGCGCTGTTTTTATATCGCGACAAGGCGCCGCGAGATGCCTGAAAGGGTACGATGCGGCGCGGATGCGGCACAATACGCAAAAATACATAAGCGTTTGCCTCCGCTTACCTGCGCCATGCCCGCTCTCGATTACCAGACTGCCTTTCACCTCGCGCCGCTCGGCCTCGTGATGTCGCGCGACCGCGTGATCGAGGACTGCAACGACGCGCTCGCGTCGATCTTCCGCTGTGCGCGGGCCGATCTGATCGGGAAGTCGTACGAGGTGCTCTATCCGTCGCCGGACGAATTCCAGCGCATCGGCGAGCGCATCTCGCGCGTGATGATCGCGAACGGCACCTACGCCGATGACAGAATCATGAAACGAGCCGACGGCGAACTGTTCTGGTGCCATGTGACGGGCCGCGCACTCGACCGCACCGCACCGCTCGCGGCCGGCGTCTGGACGTTCGAGGACCTGAGCGCGACGCGCCGCGTCGCTGTCGAGCTGACACCGCGCGAGCGCGAGATCGCCGCGCAGCTCGCGACCGGCAAGACCAGCAAGCAGATCGGGCGCGTGCTCGACATCAGTTCGCGCACGGTCGACATCTATCGGGCGCGGTTGATGCGCAAGTACGGCACGAACAATACGCCGGAACTGCTGCAGCGCCTGCTCGGCCAGTAAAAAACGCACCCGGGAATGGCAATCGGCCGCATGAAGCGGCCGATTCGGGAAATCAACGGGAAATGGCGACACACCGGCGCCCGAGCGCCGGCTTCGGTGCCGCCGCGCTCAGCCGACCTTCGCCGCGAGCGCGCGCTCGATCGTATCGCGCAACAGTTGCGGCAGCGGCACCGACTTGCCGAGCGCGTAGTCGACCCACACGCAGCGCGCGTTGCCGCGCGCATAGACATGCTCCGGGTCGTCCGCGCGCGTCAGCTCGAAACCGGTGTCGAAGCTGCTGCGGCCGGGCTTCGCGGCCGACATCCTCGCGATCACGTCACCCGGATAGTGCAGTTGCTTCAGGAACTCCATCGACGCCGTGACGATCACGGGCCCCTGCCCCTCGCCGTTGCCGCCAGCGATGCCGAGTTCCTCGAACCACGAGATCCGGGCCTGCTCCATGTAGCGGAAATAGACCGTGTTGTTCACATGGCCGAATGCATCCATGTCGCCCCAGCGGATCGGCATCGACATTTCAAATACGGGGGAATATTCGCTCATTGCAGTCTTCTTTGTTGCTGAATGTCATCCACTCAGGCGAGGCCGAAGCCATCATCGGCGGAGATAATCGAGCCGTTGATGAACTGCGACTCGTCGGCCGCGAGCAGCAACAACAGCCCGTCGAGATCCTGCGGCTTGCCGACGCGCCGGCGCGGCAGCATCGACTGCAGCTTCTGGCCCTGCTCGGTTTCCCACAGGTAATGATTGATTTCGGTATCGATGTAACCCGGACAGATCGCGTTGACGTTGATTCCGTGGCGACCCCATTCGAGCGCCATCGCACGCGTCATCTGCACGACCGCCGCCTTGCTCATCGCATACAGCCCGATCTGCGGAAACACGCGCAGCCCGGCCACCGAAGCGATGTTGATGATCCGGTAAGGCGGCTTGCCGTTGCCGTTCGCGCGCATGATCATCCGCTTCGCGACTTCCTGCGCGACGAAAAACGCGCCGCGCGTGTTGGTGTCGAACACGAACTCGAAATCGGCGGGCGTCACGTCGACGAGCTTCTGCATCGTCGAGACGCCCGAATTGTTCACGAGGATGTCGATCGTGCCGGCTTCCGTTTCCGCGTGCGCAATGGCCGCCTTGATGCTCTGCACGTCGGTGACGTCGAGCGACACGACGTGCGCGGCACCGCCCGCCGCCTCGATTTCGGCGCGCAACTCCTTCAGGCGCTCGACGCGGCGGCTCGCGAGCACGACCTTCGCGCCGGCCTGCGACAGCACCTGTGCAAAGCGCTGCCCGAGGCCGCTCGATGCGCCCGTGACCAGTGCGACCTTGCCTTCCAGATTGATCGATCGACCCATTGCACATCCCCTTTCGATGTCGTTTCGCCGCCGCGGGCGCCCTGTCCCACGCAGCATAACCCTAGCACAAAAAATAGAACGATCGTGCTAATCTACGCGCATGCTGTTGCGGCAAGCGTTTCGTTTCGCAGACAATACGCTCCCGAATAAAAGCATTCTAACGGTTAGAGGAACGCCAATGACCCCCGCAAGCCTCATCGAGCAATACGGCCCGCGCGAATCGATGGAATACGACGTCGTGATCGTCGGCGGCGGCCCCGCCGGGCTGTCGGCGGCGATCCGGCTCAAGCAGCTGGCCGCCGAGAAAGGCACCGAGATCGGCGTGTGCGTGCTCGAGAAGGGTTCCGAGATCGGCGCGCACATCCTGTCGGGCGCGGTGATGGACCCGCGCGCGATCACCGAACTGTTCCCCGACTGGAAGGAACGCGGTGCGCCGCTCGACGTCGAGGTGACGGAAGACCGCTTCCTGTTCCTGTCCGAGAAAAGCGCGGTCACCACGCCGAACTGGGCGCTGCCCGCCAACTTCCAGAACCACGGCAACTACGTGATTTCGCTGGGCAACGTGACCCGCTGGCTGGGCCAGCAGGCCGAGGCGCTGGGCGTCGAGATCTTCCCGGGCTTCCCCGCTGCGGAGATTCTCTACAACGACGACGGCTCGGTCAAAGGCGTCGCCACCGGCAACATGGGCGTGGGCAAGGACGGCGAGCCGACCGAGAACTTCCAGCTCGGCATGGAGCTGCACGCGAAGTACACGCTGTTCGCCGAAGGCTGCCGCGGCCACCTCGGCCGCCAGCTGATCGCGAAGTTCAAGCTCGACGCGAACGCCGATCCGCAGGCTTACGGGATCGGCATCAAGGAACTGTGGGAAATCGATCCCGCGAAGCACAAGCCGGGCCTCGTGATCCACACGGCGGGCTGGCCGCTGAAGTCGGACACCTACGGCGGCTCGTTCCTGTATCACATGGACAACAACCAGGTGGTGGTCGGCTTCGTGGTGGGCCTCGGCTACACGAACCCGTACCTGTCGCCGTTCGAGGAATTCCAGCGCTACAAGACGCACCCGTCGATCCGCGCGTTCCTGGAAGGCGGCAAGCGCGTGTCGTACGGCGCACGCGCGATCACGGCGGGCGGGCTGCTGTCGCTGCCGAAGACGGTGTTCCCGGGCGGCGCGCTGATCGGCGACGACGCGGGTTTCCTGAACGCATCGCGGATCAAGGGCAGCCACGCGGCGATCAAGACCGGCATGCTGGCCGCCGACGCCGCATTCGACGCGGTGCAGGCGGGCCGCCAGTCGGACGAACTCAATGCGTACCCGGACGCCTTCAAGCAATCGTGGCTGTACACGGAGCTGTACCGCGCGCGCAACTTCAAGCAGTGGATGGCGAAGGGCCTGTACCTCGGTACGCTGATGGTCGGGCTCGAGCAGAAGGTGATGGGCGGCAACGTGCCGTGGACGCTGCACCACAAGCATGCGGACCACGAGATGCTGAAGCCGGCGTCGCAGTGCGAGCCGATCGAGTACCCGAAGCCGGACGGCAAGCTGACGTTCGACCGGCTGTCGTCGGTGTTCATTTCGAACACGAACCATGAAGAGAACCAGCCGGCGCACCTGACCTTGAAGGATGCGAACGTGCCGGTGAACGTGAACCTGCGCACGTATGCGGGGCCGGAAGGGCGTTTCTGCCCGGCGGCGGTGTATGAATTCGTGAAGAACGACGACGGCAGCGATCGCCTCGTGATCAACGCGCAGAACTGCGTGCACTGCAAGACCTGCGACATCAAGGACCCGACGCAGAACATCGTGTGGGTCACGCCGGAAGGCGGCGGCGGGCCGAATTACCCGAACATGTAATCCGCCACGACGCGCCGCCGCGAGCGGCGCGTTTTTGCTGGTCGCCACAAACGAAACGGGGCGCTGCCTGAAGCAGCGCCCCGTTTTGCATTCCCATTCGCGAGGCGTGCCGCGCCCCGCCCGCTTGTGTCAGGTCGCGCTACCGGCGATCTTCGGCGTCGACGTCTCGACGTCCCCGCACTGCGCGCGATGGCGCAGCGCGTGATCGATCAGCACCAGTGCGAGCATCGACTCGGCGATCGGCGTCGCACGGATGCCGACGCACGGATCGTGGCGGCCGAACGTTTCCACCGTCGCCTCGTCGCCCGCCTTCGTGATCGAACGGCGCGGCGTGCGGATGCTCGACGTCGGCTTGATCGCGATCGACACGGTGATGTCCTGCCCCGTCGAAATCCCGCCGAGCACGCCGCCCGCATGGTTGCCGACGAAACCGCCCGGCGTCAGCTCGTCGCCGTGCATCGAGCCGCGCTGCGCGACGCTGTCGAAACCCGCACCGATCTCGACGCCCTTCACCGCGTTGATGCTCATCATCGCCTTCGCGATGTCCGCATCGAGACGGTCGAACACCGGCTCGCCCCAGCCGACCGGCACGCCCGACGCGACGACGTCGATACGCGCGCCGATCGAATCGCCATCCTTGCGCAGCGCATCCATGTACGCCTCGAGCTCCGGCACGACCGCCGCATTCGGCGAGAAGAACGGATTCTCGTGCACGTGCGACCAGTCGACGAACGGCACGTCGATTTCGCCAAGGCCGCTCATGTAGCCGCGCACCTCGACGCCGAAGCGCTCGCGCAGCCACTTCTTCGCGACCGCACCCGCGCCGACGATCGGCGCGGTCAGGCGCGCGGACGAACGGCCGCCGCCGCGGTAGTCGCGGATGCCGTATTTCTGCCAGTAGGTGTAGTCGGCGTGGCCGGGACGGAACGTCTCGACGATGTTGCCGTAGTCCTTGCTGCGCTGGTCGGTGTTGCGGATCAGCAGTGCGATCGGCGTACCGGTCGTCAAGCCTTCGAACACGCCCGACAGGATCTCGACCTGGTCAGCCTCCTGCCGTTGCGTCACGTGACGCGACGTGCCCGGCTTGCGGCGATCGAGTTCGACCTGGATGTCGGCTTCGGTCAGCCCCATTCCCGGCGGGCAGCCGTCGATCACGCAACCGATCGCGGGACCGTGCGATTCGCCGAAGGTCGTGACAGTGAAAAGCGTGCCGAGGGTATTGCCGGACATGATGGAACCGCCCAAAGAGAAATGGGCAAACCGATGCGCTGCCCGGGCCGCGGGCAGATCGATCGTTTGCCGGTCGAGAAAAGTGGTAAGCCGCTATTATGCCAGCCGTCCCGCGCCCGCGGGCCGCGGGCCGCATGAAAGGCAGCCCGGACGCGCGGAACGTGCGCGCGCGGGCCGGCCTGTGCGGCGCAAGCCCGTCCGGCCCGGTTGCAGCCGAACGCATCCGGATGGGCGCCCGCCTACTTCCGCGCGCCGCGCAGTTCGGTTACCGCGGCCTGCAACGACTCGGGCGTCGCGACCGACGCCGGGACCGGCTCGCCGACCGCCAGCGTCAGCCGGCTCATCACGCCGCGCTTGATGGGTCGCGGCATCCGCGCATCGGAATGCCGCGAAAAATAGCTGCCCCACAGCCCGCGCAGCGCCATCGGAATCACGGGTGCCGGCGTGCGGCCCAGGATTTCCGTGATGCCGTGGTGGAACGTGTTGATGTCGCCCGTCTTGGTCAGCTTGCCCTCGGGGAAGATGCACACGAGTTCGCCGTCCTTCAGCGCGGCCTCACATGCGTCGTACGCGCGCGCGAGCATCGCGGGATCCTCGTGGCGCGGCGCGATCGGGATCGCCTTCGCATGCCGGAATACCCAGCTCGCGAAGCGCGTCTTGAAGATCCGGTGATCCATCACGAAACGGATCGGGCGCGGGCTCGCGGCGGCCAGCACGAGCGCATCGACGTAGCTGACGTGGTTGCACACGAGCACGGCCGCGCCTTCCGCCGGAATCCTCTCCGCGTGCACGAGACGAATCCGGTAGAACGTGTGGACGAGCACCCACGCGACGAAGCGGAGCAGGAACTCCGGCACGAGCAGATAGATATAGGCCGCGACGATCACGTTCAACAGCGCGGTGACGAGGAACAGCCCCGGGATGTCGACGCCGGCCTTGGTCAGCCCCATCGCCATCACGGCCGACAGGATCATGAACAGCGCGTTCAGGATGTTGTTCGCGGCGATGATCCGCGCGCGGTGCGTCGGCGCGCTGCGGCTCTGGATCAGCGCGTACAGCGGCACGCTGTAGAAGCCGCCGAACATCGCGAGCAGGAACAGGTCCGCCAGGATGCGCCAGTGGCGCGCGCCGGCCAGGAATTCGCCGACCGACAGCAGATGGCCGAGCGACGGCAGCGCGCGGCTCGCGAAATACAGCTCGATCGCGAACACGCTGATGCCGATCGAGCCGAGCGGCACGAGGCCGATCTCGACGCGCCGCTGCGACAGCCGTTCGCACAGCAGCGAACCGAGGCCGATACCGACCGAGAACGTCGCGAGCAGGACCGTGACGACGTCAGGGCTCGCCGACAGCACGTCCTTCGCGAAATTGAAGAACGACGTGAGGAACGTCGCGCCGACGAACCACAGCCACGAGATGCCGAGCAGGCTCAGGAACACGGTGCGGTTCTGGCGTGCGAGCCCGAGGTTGCGCCAGGTCTCGCTGACCGGATTCCAGTTGATCACGAGATCGGGCTGCGGCGCCGGCGTGGAAGGCACACGCTGCGCGACGAGGCGCCCCGCGATCGCGATGACGAGCACGCTCACCGCGAGCACGCGCTCGCCGGCACCTTCGATGCCCGCGGCCGCGCCGCCGATGATCGTGCCGATCAGGATCGCGATGAACGTGCCCATCTCGACGAGGCCGTTGCCGCCGACCAGCTCATGCTCGCCGAGATGCTGCGGCAGGTACGAATACTTGACGGGCCCGAACAGCGTCGAGTGCATCCCCATCATGAACGTGCACAGATACAGCAGCGGCGCGCTGTGCATGACGAAGCCCGCCGCGCCGACCAGCATCAGCACGATCTCGAAGGTCTTCACGAAACGCGTGAGGGTCGCCTTGTCGTACTTGTCGGCGATCTGGCCGGACGTCGCCGAGAACAGCACGAACGGCAGGATGAAGATCGCGGAAATCAGGAAGGCCGCCGTCTTCGCATCGACACCGGCGAACCGCGCGGTGTGATAGGTGACGAGCGACGTGAAGCCGATCTTGAAGACGTTGTCGTTCAGCGCACCGAGGAACTGGGTCGTGAAGAACGGCGCGAAACGGCGCTCGCGCAGCAGGTCGAACTGCGACGCGTGCGCGTGCCGTTCGTCGCTCCGCCTGGAAGTGGCTTGCGTTTGATCGCTCATGCGGAATACGCGCGCGCCGTCTGGGCGACGCTGCGCGGGCCTTGTATGGTCATTGAAAAAACGGCGGCGCAGGACAAGCCTGCGCCGCCGCGTGCCGGGTGGCGGCGCCCGCGCATGACGGCGACGGGCGCGGCGTGGTTCACGACTTGTGCGCTTCGGCTTCCGATTCCGGCCAGTCGCGGATGTACGCCTTCAGCATACGGTTCTCGAAGCTCTGCGCCTCGACGACCGTCTTCGCGACGTCGTAGAACGAAATGACGCCCATCAGCACCTTCTTGTCGAGCACCGGCATATAGCGCGCATGGCGCTCGAGCATCATCCGGCGCACTTCGTTGACGTCCGTTTCCGGCGTGCACGTGAGCGGCTCGTCCATCACCTTGCGCACCTGCACGTCGCCAATCGCACCGCCGTTCACGTGCAGGCGCAGGATGATCTCGCGGAACGTCAGCATCCCGACGAGATCGCCGTACTCCATCACGACGAGCGAGCCGATGTCGTGCTCGGCCATCGTGTCGACCGCTTCGCGCAGCGGCTTGTCGGGCGTCACCGTAAACAGCGTGTTGCCCTTTACTTTCAGAATATCGCTGACGCGCATCGTAGTCCCCTCATGCTTGAATGCAAAACCTCTTTCGATCCTATCGGAAAGCCTGTCAAAAGGAAAGCGCGGGCCCGTGCGGCGGGCCGCCGCCCCGCTTGCGGAAGCAGGCCGCCGGCAGCACAATGGCCCCATGAACAGCGGCCCGAGGAGACGGCCATGGCGCATACGCATACGGAGCAATTCGCCAGCTTCGCTGATTTCTACCCGTATTACCTGAACGAACACCAGAACCTGACGTCGCGGCGGCTGCACTTCGTCGGCTCGCTCGGCGTGATCGGCTGCGTCGCGATGGCGATCGCGACCGGCGACTGGCTGTGGCTGCCGGCGGCGATCGTCTGCGGCTACGGGTTCGCGTGGGTCGGACACTTCTTCTTCGAGAAGAACCGCCCGGCCACGTTCCGGCACCCGATCTACAGCCTGATGGGCGACTGGGTGATGTTCAAGGACATCTGCACCGGCAAGATCCCGCTGTAACGGCCAGGCACCCCGCTCACGCGGGCCGCGGCGGCCGCGCGTGCGGGTCGGACACGCCGCCCGGCGCCGGCCCCGGGACACCCGCCGCTTGTGCGCCGGCCGGCCGGTGCGCGGCGATCAGCGACGCGAGCGACACGTCGAAGCGATCGCTCGACAGCACCGCGAGCAGCGCCGCGCCATCGACATGGCTGCGGCGTCGCTGCAACTGGTAGGTCAGCTCCGTGCGGTCGATCACCAGCACGTCGAACAACTGCGCGAGCGTCAGCTGCTCCGGGTTCGCGAGCAGGATGTAGCGCGGCGTGGTCTCGCCGCCGCCGTCCAGCCGCGCGATCCATTCCCGCTCCTCCATCGTCGTCAGCAGGCGCTGCGCGGTTTCCATGTCGCAGCGCAGCATGGTCGCGAGCCGCATCGCCGTGTAGCCGCGCTTGCCGGCCGTGCGCGCTTCGGCCAGCCGCGCGAGCATTTCCAGTGCGTCGAGCAGGTCGCTGCCCGGATAGTGGATGCGGTGGAACTGGCCGACGCGGATCGCCGGCAACGCGGAGGCCACCATCGCGCCGAGCAGCGCGATGAACCAGCTCAGGTACACCCATAACAGGAACACGGGCAACGCCGCGAACGCACCGTATACGGCCGTATAGGTCGGAATGCGCCGCACGTAGTAGCCGAAACCGCGCTTCGCGAGCTCGAACGCAATTGCCGCGAACAGCCCGCCGATCACCGCATCGCGCCACGCGACCGTGCAGTTCGGCAGGTACACGTACAGCAGCGTGAACGCGAGCACCGCCAGCGGCAGCGACACGAGCGCCAGCAGCCATTCGACGATCGACGTGGACGACCCGGCGCCGGTAAACGCGAGCGACTGCGTGAACAGGTACGACGAGATCGACAGGCTCACACCGAACAACAGTGGACCCAGCGTGATCAGCGCCCAGTACGCGAGCACGCGCTGCGCGAACGGTCGCGGCTTGCGTACCCGCCAGATCAGGTTGAACGCCGACTCGATCGTCATCATCGTCATCACCGATGTGACGACGAGCACGATCAGGCCGGCCGTCGTCAGCCCCTTGGCCTTCGACGCGAACTGGTTCAGGTACTTGAATATCTGGACGTTGAACTGCGCGGGCATCAGGTGATCCGCGAGGAATCCCTGCAGCGAGATCTGGAACGACGCGAACATCGGGAACGCGGTGAACAGCGCGAACGCGACCGTCACGAGCGGCACGAGGGCCAGCATCGTCGTGAACGTCAGGCTGCCCGCCACTTGCGGGATGCGATCCTCGGCGCTGCGCCGGGCCGCGAACTGCGCCAGGCGCTTGAGGGTGTCGAGATCGACGCTCAACTTCGGCAAACGGCTTCTCCTTCGTGATACCGCGCGCCCGGTGGCGCGCCGCCGCCGCGCTGCGCGACGGCTTCAGCCCCTATAATAGCCGCTCGATTCCAGCAGGGGCCGACTGCACCGGGCACGCGCGCGGCCGCACGCGGTTCCGTCGCCCATGAAAGACATCCTCGTTCTCTATTACAGCCGTCACGGCGCCACGCGCGATCTCGCGCTCGCGATCGCGAACGGCATCGACAGCGTGCCGGGCATGCAGGCCCGCATCCGCACCGTGCCGCCCGTGTCGACCGTCTGCGAAGCCACCGCCCCCGACATCCCCGCCGACGGCCCGCCGTACGCGGAACTGCGCGATCTCGAGGAATGCGCGGGCCTCGCGCTCGGCTCGCCGACCCGCTTCGGCAACATGGCCGCGTCGCTCAAGTATTTCCTCGACGGCACCACGCCGCAATGGTTGTCGGGTGCGCTGACCGGCAAGCCGGCATGCGTGTTCACGTCGACGGGCAGCCTGCACGGCGGCCAGGAATCGACGTTGCTGTCGATGATGCTGCCGCTGCTTCATCACGGCATGATGATCGTCGGGATCCCGTACACGGAATCCGCACTCAGCACGACGCGTACTGGCGGCACGCCGTACGGCGCCTCTCACGTCGCGCAGCACGACCGCTCGGCCGCCGGCGGGCTGTCGGCGGACGAAAAGACGCTCGCGGCCGCGCTCGGCGTGCGACTCGCGCGCGCGGCGGCCGCCCTCTCCAGCGCCCAGGCCGCCGAGGCCGCATGAACGCCCCCGCCCGTCCCGCCGTCACTGCCCGGCCGCGCTACGCGCTGATTGCCGCCGCATGCCTCGTCGCGCTGATCGCGCTGTCGCTCGCGTGGGAGCTGTGGCTCGCACCGCTGCGCCCGGGCGGCTCCGCGCTGATGCTCAAGGCCATACCGCTTGCGCTCGCGCTGCCCGGCGTCTGGCGGCGTAACATCTATACGATGCAGTGGGCGAGCATGCTGATCCTCGTCTATTTCGCCGAAGGCGTCGTGCGCGGCATGTCCGATCGCGGGCTGTCCGCGACGCTCGGCTGGTGCGAAACCGCGCTCGCCGTCGGTTTCTTCGTGACGGCGCTGGCATACGTCGCGCCGTTCAAGCGCGCGGCGAAAAAGTCGCGCGCCGCGTCCTGACCCTTACGCGACAAGGTGATGATGTCCTCCGAAGCTTTCGTTTCCGCGTGCCGCGATGCGATCGGCGCCGATCATGTGCTGACCGACCCGCACGATACCGAACCGTTCCTGACCGACTGGCGCCGCCGCTACAAGGGTGCCGCGTGCGCGGTGCTGAAACCCGCGAACACGGCCGAGGTCGCCGCGCTCGTCAAGCTGGCCAACGCACACGGCATCGCACTCGTGCCGCAAGGCGGCAACACCGGCCTTGCCGGCGGCGCCACGCCCGACGCGAGCGGCAGCCAGGCCGTGCTGAGCGTCGCGCGCCTGAACCGCGTGCGCGCGCTCGATCCGCACAACAACACGATCACCGTCGAAGCCGGCGTGATTCTCGCCGACGTTCAGGCACGTGCCCGCGAAGGCGGCCGGCTGTTCGCGCTGAGCCTCGCGGCGGAAGGCAGCTGCACGATCGGCGGCAACCTGTCGACCAATGCCGGCGGCACCGCGGTGCTGCGCTACGGGAACGCGCGCGAGCTGTGCCTCGGGCTCGAGGTGGTGACGCCGCAGGGCGAGATCTGGGACGGCCTGCGCGGACTGCGCAAGGACAACACGGGCTACGACCTGCGCGACCTGTTCATCGGCGCGGAAGGCACGCTCGGGATCATCACGGCGGCCGTGATGAAGCTGCATCCGCTGCCGGCCGCGCAGGTCACTGCACTCGCCGCGCTCGAATCGCCGCACGCGGCGCTCGATTTCCTCGCGCTCGCGCAGCGCGCGGCCGGGCCGCTCCTGACCGGCTTCGAGCTGATGTCGGATTTCTGCATGCAGCTGGTCGGCAAGCACTACCCGCAACTGCGCTACCCGTTCGCGCAGACGCACGCGCAAACGGTGCTGCTCGAACTGTCCGACAACGAAAGCGAAGCGCATGCGCGCGCGCTGTTCGAGAAACTGATGGAGGAAGCGTTCGAGGCCGGGCTCGTGGTCGACGCGGTGGTCGCGGAGAATCTCGCGCAATCGCGCGCGTTCTGGGACCTGCGCGAGCACATCCCGCTCGCACAGGCCGACGAAGGGCTCAACATCAAGCACGACATCGCGGTGCCGATTTCGTCGATCGCGCGCTTCATCGACGAAACCGACGCGGCGATCCAGCAGGCCGCGCCGGGCGCGCGGATGGTCACGTTCGGCCACCTCGGCGACGGCAACCTCCACTACAACGTGCAGATGCCGGAAGGCGGCGATCCGAAGGCGTTCCTCGCCGCGTTCCAGGCGCCGATCAACCGGATCGTCTACGACAACGTGCACCGCCACCACGGCACGATCAGCGCGGAGCACGGGATCGGCCAGCTGAAGATCGACGACGCGCAGCGCTACAAGTCCCCGGTCGAAACGACGCTGATGCGCACGCTGAAGACCGCGCTCGACCCGCGCGGCCTGATGAATCCCGGCAAGGTCCTGCGCTGAAGCCGTCCACTCCGGAGCCCCGCCCGTGAAAATCCGCGTCCTGTCCGACCTGCACCTCGAAAGCAACCAGCCCGACGCGATCGCGCATGCCGACGCGGATCTCGTCGTGCTGGCCGGCGACATCCACAATCATGCGGAAGGCCTGCGCTGGGCGGCCGAAACGTTCGATCCTGCGGTACCGGTGATCTACGTGCCAGGTAACCACGAGTACTACGACGGGGAATTCGGCGCGCTGGAGACGGCGATGCGCGATGCGGCGCAGGCGCTCGACAACGTGCATTACCTGAACAACGACGTCTACGTCGATCCGGGGCAGCGGTTCCGCGTGCTCGGCACGACGCTCTGGGCCGATTTTTCGCTGTTCGGTACCGACGAAGCCAGCCTCGCGGGTGCAATCGACGCCGGGCTGCGCGTGATGCTCGATTTCAAGGGCTTGATCCAGGTGACCTGGCCGCACGACGCGGCGCTGCATGCGGCGCCGGGCACGCCGGAACGGGATTTCTCGCCGGCCGACGCGATCGCGCTGCATCGACGCAGCCGCGCATGGCTGGAAACGCAGCTCGCGGCGCCGTTCGCGGGCCGGACGATCGTCGTTACCCACCATGCGCCGCATCGGCGCTCGCTGGCGCAGCGCTATGCGGACGATCTTGCGTCGGCGGGATTCGTTACGGACATGGCGGAACTCGTGCAGCCGCCGGTGGATCTGTGGCTCCACGGCCACACGCATACGTCATTCGACTATGTGGCGGACGGTGGCACACGCGTGGTATGCAATCCGCGCGGCTACATCCACCGGCGCACCGGCGAACGGGAAAACAGCGCGTTCACGTGGGACAAGGTCGTCGAGCTCGGCTGAACGCCGGCCCGCCTGGCCGCATTGCGCGGCCTTTTTGCGCGACCTTTTCGACCCGGAGCGTGACCGCGGATCAGCGACCGGGGCGGCGCGGCTCGCGCACCCGTACCGGCACCGGCTTCATCTGCGCCTTCGCCTTCATCGCGCGCAGCAGGTCGCGGGTCGCCGCAGCGGCCGCGGCCGCGCCCAGCAGGACTCCAAGGCCGATCATCAGGTGCGTATCCATCGCTACTCCGGGGTTGCGTATCTCGTTAATTCCCACAGTATCAAACTGTCTGACACGCGTTCGTAAAAAAATGTTGCGTGAAGGACAAATCTCGTCAGATCGCGGCCAACCGCGCGGTCATGTCGCACGCGTGTACTGTTCGAGCGCGGCTTCGTCGGCTGCCAGCGTGGCGGGCAGCTCGTCGCGCAGGAAATCGACCCAGGTACGGATTTTCGCGTCGAGGTACTGACGCGACGGATACAGCGCGTAGATGTTCATCACGTGCGACCGGTATTCGGGCATCACGCGCACGATGTGCCCGCTGCGCAACCAGCCGATCGCCGAATAGAGCGGCAGGCCGCCGATCCCCATCCCTTCGCGCACGGCCACGGCGAGCGCCTCGGCGACGTTCACGCGAAACGGCGGCGCCGTGATCGGGACGACTTCGTCGCCGTTCGGCCCCGCGAGCGCCCATTCGTCGAACTGAAAGCCCGGCGCGACCATCCCGAGGCATACGTGCTGCGCGAGATCCGCGGGCCGCTGCGGCACGCCGTTCGCCTCGACGTAGCCGCGCGACGCGCACACCACGCTGTAGCTCTCGCCGAGCCGCTGCGACACGAGCCCCGAATCCGGCAGGTCGCGGCCGACGACGATCGCGACGTCGTAGCCCTCGTCGAGCAGGTCGGGCATCCGCTGCGCGAGCGTCAGCTCGACGTGCACGTCCGGGTAACGCTCGCGATAGCGCGCGATGGCCGGCACCAGGTAGTGCTGGCCGAGGCTCGTGAAGCAATGCACCTTCAGCTTGCCCGACGGGCGCGCATGCGCGTCGCCCGCCTCGGCTTCGGCCTGGTCGACATACGCGAGGATCTGCTCGCAGCGCTGCAGGTAGCGCTCGCCGGCTTCGGTCAGTGCGATCCGGCGCGTCGTGCGGTTCAGAAGGCGCGTGCGCAGGTGCGCCTCGAGATCCGAGACCGCGCGCGACGCGTAGGCAGTGGTCGAATTCATCTGCTGGGCGGCCGCGGTAAAGCTTCCCGCGTCGACCACGCGGACGAATACCCGCATGTTTTGTAACGTATCCATCCCATTACCCGTTTGAATCCGGACGGATTGTTGCACAGAGGCGAACAAGTATTGTCTCAGGATTCGTAAAAATGACTTGCACCCTTGTCCATATATTCAGGAATCGCTGAAAAATATAATCGCATCCGACTCATCTATATCCGAAAGGGAGAAAATCGTGCAGTCTCCGGCGACAAAAGGGACGCTCGCACTGGCGGTTCTTGCAGTCTCATTAATAATGGCCGGGTGCGCGAGCATGGGCGACAACAAGCCGCAGTCGGCCCGCATCGAAGCGAACGCGCTCGATGCCGGCGCGGCCATCCGCGCGGCCGACCGTGACGCAGGCTGGCCCGCGGCCGACTGGTGGCGCGCCTACCGCGATCCGCAGCTCGACACGTGGATTGCTGCCGCGCAGGCCGGCAACCCGACGCTCGCGGCCGCCGAGGCCCGCGTGCGCGAAGCGCAGGCGATGGCGCGCGTGGCCCGCTCGGCCGAGTTGCCGCAAATCAACGGCAACCTCTCGCTGATGCGCCAGCACTGGCCGGACAACGTCTATTACGGCCCCGGCCCGCTCGCGAACACCGATACCTGGAACAACACCGGCACGCTCGGCCTGTCCTACCACCTCGACCTGTGGGGCAAGGACAAGAACGCGACCGAGCGCGCGCTCGACACCGCGCACGCGACCGCCGCCGACGCACGCGCGGCGAAGCTCGAACTCGAAGTCAACGTCGTGCGCGCGTATGTCGGCATGTCGATGAACTACGCGCTGCTCGACCTCGCGCACGAAACGTTCGAACGCCAGCGCTCGCTCGCCGATCTCGCGCGCAAGCGGCTGCAGGCTGGCCTCGGCACGCAGCTCGAGGTGAGCCAGGCGGAATCGACGCTGCCCGACTATGAGCGCCAGATCGACAGCTACGAGGAAGCGATCCAGCTCGCGCGGCACCAGCTCGCCGCACTGGCCGGCAAGGGCCCGGGCGCCGGCGATGCGATCGAGCGGCCTCGGCTGTCGCTCGACGCACCGGCCGGCTTGCCGTCGGCGATGCCGGCCGACCTGCTCGGCCGCCGCCCCGACGTCGTCGCGGCACGCTGGACGGTCGACGCGCAGGCGCGCGGCATCGACGTCGCGAAGGCTTCGTTCTATCCGAACATCGACCTGCTCGCGACGGTCGGCGGCTTCGGCGTGACCGCGCCGTTCACCGACTTCCTGCGCGCGATGAACGGCGGCTGGACGGCCGGCCCCGCGCTGTCGCTGCCGATCTTCGAAGGCGGTCGGCTGCGGGCGCAGCTCGGTGCCGCGAACGCCGGCTACGACCAGGCGGTCGAGCGCTACAACCAGACGATCGTCGGCGCGCTCAAGGACATCGCCGACCAGGTCGTGCGAATCCGCTCGCTCGATACGCAGAAGAAGGACGCCGCGCGCTCGGTGGCGGCCAACAATCGCAGCTATCAACTGTCGCGCGAAGGCTTCCGCCGCGGGCTGACCGATTACGTGAACGTGCTGGTCGCACAGCAGCAACTGCTGCGCGCGCAGGAGACGGCCGCCCGCATCGACGCGGAACGCCTCGCCGCGCACGCGCAGCTGATGGCCGCGCTCGGGGGTGGAGTCGAGACGGGCAGCGACGTGCCGAAGGACGAAGCCGCCGCCGCGGTTGCCGCGCCCACCGCCGCGTCGGGCACGAAGCCCGCGGCAGCCGTCGCCCGGCCTGCGGAAGTCGCCACCACCGGCGCGTCCGGCGTGCCGGCCGCACGGTAACGCGGAGCGTCGCCATGTCAGCCTCCTCCCCCGCTTCCACGCCCGCCGGCGGCCCGTTCGCGGCCTGGTATGCCGCATTCGGCGACTGGGCCCGCACCGACGGCGCCGCGTGGCTCTATCTGTTCAAGGCGCTGCTCGCCGCGTTCATCGCGACCGGCGTGTCAATGCGGCTCGACCTGCCCGCGCCGAAAACGGCGATGACGACGGTGTTCATCGTGATGCAGCCGCAAAGCGGCGCGGTGCTCGCGAAAAGCTTCTATCGCGTCGCCGGCACGATCTTCGGATTGATCGCGACGCTCACCTTCGTCGGGCTGTTCCCGCAGCAGCCGCAGCTGTTCCTGCTGGCGGTCGCGCTGTGGGTCGCCCTGTGCACGGCCGGCGCCGCGCGCAACCGCAACTTCCGCAGCTACGGCTTCCTGCTGGCCGGCTACACGACCGCGCTGATCGGGCTGCCCGCGTCGCAACACCCGGACGGTGCGTTCATGAGCGCGATGACGCGCGTGGCCGAAATCATGGTCGGGATCGTGTCGGCCGGCGTGGTCAGCGCCCTCGTGTTTCCGCGGACCACCGGCGAGCAGATGCGCACGACGGTGCGCAAGCGCTTCGGCAGTTTCGTCGACTACGTCGCGGCGGCGCTGTCGGGCCAGCTCGACCGCGCGCATATCGAAACCATCCATACGCGCTTCGTCGCCGACGTGGTCGGGTTCGAAGCCGCGCGCAGCATGGCCGTGTTCGAGGACCCGGACACGCGGATGCGCAGCGGCCGCCTTGCGCGGCTGAACAGCGAGTTCATGAGCGCGTCGAGCCGCTTCCATGCGCTGCACCAGTTGATGAACCGGCTGCATGCGGCCGGCGCGCAGGCCGCGATCGACGCGATCGAGCCGTACTTTCGCGAGATCGCCCCGCTGCTGCTGACGCCGGCCGGCGAACCGGTACGCACGTCGGCCGATGCCGGCCACGCGGCCACGCAACTGCTCGCGTGGCGCGACGCACTGCCGCGCCGCATCCGCGCGACGCGCGCGGCGCTCGAAACGCAACCGGACTTTCCGCTGCTCGACTTCGATACGGCCGCCGAACTGCTGTACCGCTTCATCACCGACCTGCACGAGTACGCGGCCACCTACGCGTCGCTGTCGAGCGCGACGCACGAACGCGAACGCTGGATCGAGCGCTACGAGCCGCGCACCAATGCGACGGCGATGGTGATCGCGGCGATTCGCACCGCGACCGTGATCCTCGTGCTCGGCTGGTTCTGGATCGAGACCGCGTGGCCGAGCGGCGTGACGATGACGCTGACTGCGGCAGCCACTTGCGCGCTCGCGTCGTCGACGCCGCGCCCCACCGCAATGTCCGCGCAGATGGGCATGGGCACGGCGCTCGCCGTCTGCACGGGCTTCCTGCTGACGTTCGGCATCTATCCGCACATCGACGGCTTCCCGCTGCTGTGCGTCGCACTGGCGCCGCTGCTCGCGATCGGCATCTTCATGACGCTGAAGCCGAAGCTCGCCGGCTACGGGATGGGCTACCTGATCTTCTTCAGCTTCCTCGCCGGCCCGGACAACATCACGCACTACGATCCGACCAGCTTCATGAACGATTCGCTCGCGCTCGTGCTGGCGATGCTGGCGTCGGCGATCGCGTTCGCGGTGCTGTTCCCGCCGACCGCGCCGTGGCACAAGAAGCGGCTGTTCGCGGATCTGCGCCACCAGGCCGTCGCAGCCGGCCACGCGCGGCTCGCGGGTTTGCGCACGCGCTTCGAAAGCGGCGCGCGCGACCTGATGTACCAGGCGCACACGCTGTCGGCCGACCAGCCCGACGTGCAGCGCGACGCGCTGCGCTGGATGTTCGCGGTGCTCGAAACCGGCAACGCGACGATCGACCTGCGTCACGAGCTCGCGACGCTGCCGGCCGACCCGCGCTATGCGCCGGCGATGCCGTGGCGGCGCGCGATCGACACGATGCGCACCGCGCTGTCGGCGTTGTTCACCCGGCCGAGCGCCGCGCGTTTCGACGCGACGCTCGCCGCGACCAATGCGGCGATCGACGCGACCCGGCAAACGCTCGATGCGGTCGAGCCGTCGCGCGACGAGCGCCACCGGCTGCAGCGCATCCTGAGCCACCTGCATTTCGTGCGGACCGCGCTGCTCGACCCGGAATCGCCGCTCGAGCCGCTCAACCGCAACCGCCCCGTGCATCCCCAACCAGGAGCCTCGTCATGATGCCGCGTGAAATCGCCATTCTCGATGCCTACATGCCGACGGTGGTGCTGATGTTCGTCCTCGGCGCGATCGCGACCTGGGCTGTCGACCGCCTGCTCGCCTATACGGGCCTCTACCGTCTCGTCTGGCACCCGTCGCTGTTCCGGGCCTGCCTTCTCGTCTGCATTTGCGGCGGACTGAGTCTTGCCGTTTACCGTTGATTCCGAACCATCATGATTCTCAGAAAACTCTTCGGCTTCGTCGCGACCGCCATCATCCTTCTCGTCGCGATCCTGATCGGGCGCTCGCTGTGGGTGCACTACATGGACGATCCGTGGACGCGCGACGGGCGCGTGCGCGCCGAGATCGTCAACGTCGCGCCGGACGTGTCGGGCGCGATCGTCGAACTGCCCGTGCATGACAACCAGCTCGTGAAAAAGGGCGACCTGATCATGCAGATCGACCCGTCGCACTACCAGATCGCGGTCGAGCAGGCGCAGGCGGCCGTCGCCGCCCGCCGTGCGGAACTGCAGATGCGCCGCGACGACGCGGCGCGCCGCGCGGATCTCGATGCGCTCGTCGTATCGAAGGAAAACCGCGAGAACGCCGCGCACAGTGCGTCGAGCGCCGATGCGCAGTACCAGCAGGCGATCGCCGCGCTCGATGCCGCGAAGCTCAACCTCGAACGCACGCGCGTCGTCGCGCCGGTCGACGGCTACATCACGAACCTGCAGACGTTCAAGGGCAACTATGCAGTGGCCGGCCAGGCGAAGCTCGCGATCGTCGACAGCCACTCGTTCTGGGTCTACGGCTACTTCGAGGAAACCAAGCTGCCGCGCGTGAAGATCGGCGCGCCGGCCGAAATGCGGCTGATGAGCGGCGGCGTGATGAAGGGCCACGTCGAAAGCATCTCGCGCGGCATCTACGATCGCGACAACCCGCAAAGCCGCGACCTCGTCGCGGACGTGAACCCGACCTTCAACTGGGTGCGCCTCGCGCAGCGCGTACCGGTGCGCATCAGGATCGACGAAGTGCCGGCCGACGTGGTGCTGTCGGCGGGTACGACCTGCACGGTCATCATCGATCCGGACAAGCAGAAGAAGTCGTAAGCGCAACGCGCGCCGGGCGGCATCCCGCCCGGCGGCGTCACTCCCAGAAGAACCGGTAAGGCAGGAACGGCGACGGGCCGAGCCCCGCTTCGCCGATCATGTTGCGCAATCGCATCGCAAAGCCGATGGCGCCGATCACGACGAGTGCGGCGATCACATAGGGGCGCCGCACGTACGGCACGCGTTGCAGCGGCACGAACTGGCAGCCCATCGCGAACAGCACGAGCCACTGGAAGCGCAGCCCCGCATAGCTGACCCGCGCGAGCGCGAAACTCGCGATCTCGCAGGCGAACAGGAACACGAGCGTGCGCGGCATGCGGGCAAGCAGCGCCCAGCCGGCCGCGAGGGTCAGCAGCGCGAGCACGAGCGGTGCGATGCCCGACATCTGTGCCGGCGGCGTGAATGCCGCATAGAGTCCGAACTTCGCCAGCAACGCGTCGTGGTGCATCGCGAACAGCACGCCGCCGATTGCGACCGCCAGCCCCGCATAACGCAGCAGGCGCAGCCGCCGCACCTGAAGCAGCACGACGAGCAGCACCGCCGACACGTGCATGCCGGCCGCCGCGGCCGCCAGCGCGATCGACGCGCCATGCCGCCTGCGCGCCCATTCGTCCGACGCGATCTTGGCCGCGCAGAACGCGAGGCCATAACGCAGCCCGCTCATCGCCATGTCGTAGAAGAACAGCGGAAAGATCAGCGCGGCGAACACGCACGCATCCTCGGCCGTCCGCCCGAACGCGACGACACATGCGATGACGATCAGCAGCGACAGGATTGCCGTCACGATGCGCGGGTCGTGCCCGACCCATTCGAGCGCGCGCACGAGCCATACGAAGCCCGGCTCGAGCGTGCGCGGTACGACCTTCAGGTTGCCGCTCCAGATGCCGGCGATGATGTCCTGGTAAATCGCCGTGTCGGTGCCCGTCCGGCCACGCAGCACGGCGAACGTGGCGGCCGGTGCGATACCCGCCGCGAGCCACCGCCACGGCGGCATGCGCGTGCGCATGCCGAGCGCGGCGGAGACGAGGATGCACAGGTATCCGCTCAGATAAATCGTCGTTGTCATTGTTATGCATGACCCGCTCGGCGCAGTGCCGCACCGGTGTCGATGCGCGCGCCGCGGGTTCTGGTCCCCAGCTGTGTGGAAGCGCATTGTAGGGGATCGCGCGGCGCGTGACTGCCGGCTTTGTCACCCATCGGCGGATGAGCGTCGGATTGCGCGTGTCGCGGGTGGCCGGCCCGCGACCGCGCGGCGCTCGGGCCGCGTCAGGCCGCGATACGAAAGCGCCCGACCAGCGACTTCAAGGCCTGCGCCTGCTCGTCGAGCGCATTCGCCGCGGCGGCCGCCTGCTCGACGAGTGCCGCGTTCTGCTGGGTGCCGGCGTCCATCTGCGTGACCGCGCGGCCGATCTCGTCGATCCCCGCGCTCTGCTCGTCCGATGCGGCGGAAATTTCACCGATGATGTCGGTCACGCGCTTGACCGCTCGAACGACGTCGCCCATCGTGCGGCCCGCATCGTGCGCGAGCGCCGCACCGTTCGCGACTCGCTCGACCGACGCGCCGATCAGCGCGCGGATCTCCTTCGCCGCGGTCGCCGCGCGCTGCGCGAGCAGGCGGACTTCGCCCGCGACCACCGAGAAGCCACGCCCCTGTTCGCCGGCGCGTGCGGCCTCGACGGCCGCGTTCAACGCGAGAATGTTGGTCTGGAACGCGATCCCCTCGATCGTACCGATGATGTCGCGGATGTTCTTCGCGCTGTCGTCGATCTCGCTCATCGTCGCGACGACGCGCCCGACGACTTCCCCGCCCGTCTCCGCAACGGCCGAAGCATTGGCCGCGAGCGCGCTCGCCTGCCGCGCGTTCTCGGCGTTCTGCCGTACGGTCGACGTGAGCTGCTCCATGCTGGCCGCGGTGCGCTCGAGCGCGACGGCCTGCTGCTCGGTGCGCCTGGACAGATCGAGATTGCCGGTGGAAATCTCGCCCGACGCGGCCGCGATCGCCTCGGCGCTGACGGCAATCTCGCCGACGGTCGCCGCAAGCCCCGTCTGCATCTCGGCCAGCGCACGCACCATGCTGTCGCGGTCGTGCCGGCCCAGCGTGATCGGTCGCGTCAGGTCGCCGCGCGCGATGTCCGCGGCAATCGCCTTCGCATGCGCGGGCTCGCCGCCGAGCTGCGACGCGAGACGGCGCACGACGCGCTCCGCGATGACGATCGCGAGCACGATCAGCGCAACCGTCATCGCCGCGATCATCGCGAACGACGACGAGAAAATGGTGGCGGACGCATCGAGCGTCGCCTTCGACTTCGCGCCGCGTGTCTTCACGAGTTCGGCGACCAGTTTTTCGAGCTTGCCGGTTTCGACCAGCAGCGACACGTCCTGCGTGCCGACCTGCCAGCTCATCTGCGACAGGTCGAGCGGCTGTGCCTGCACGAGCGCGACGAAATCGCGCAGATGCGCGCTCCACGCGCCGACCGCCGTCGAGAATGCGCGCAGCCGCGCCGAATCGTCGACGTCGGCCGGGTCCGCATAGCGCTGCAGCGTGCCGAGCGCCTGGCCGATCGACGCGAGCCCCGCGCCCACCTCGGCGCCCAGTTCGTCGCGTTCCTTCGCGGTGGTCGCGGTCAGCAGCATCTTCTGGGCACGGCTCGCGCGCAGCACTTCGGCCCGAACCTCCTCGGCCGCGCGGCTCGCGACGTGACCCTGCTCGTAGACGGACGCGATCGACGCATTCAGCCGGCTGATCTGCCAGAGCGAAAACATGCCGATCGCCAGCGTGCCGGCGAGCAGGATCGCGAATGCGGCGCGCAACGTCGCCTTGACGGTCCACGGCCGGCGCTCGCGACGCGCCGCCCGCGGGCGCCGGGCGGCGCGACCGGCGACGACGTCGGGTGCGGCGGCGACCGCACCGGGCTGTGGACGCAAAGATGCTGCTTTCATCGATATATCCCCGTATTGATCACGCGGCCGGAAAGGTCGGTCCCGGCGTACCCGCGATGGCTGGCCATGCCGCGCGTCCTGCGCCCGCACGGCGGATAGCCGGTGCCGGGCGCGGCGCGCCAGTTGTCATTGGGTCGTTCTACGGCCGCCACCGCCGTTTCTTGAGTCCGGTAAACCACGTACCGGCCCCGGGCGCCCGCCCCGCTTGCGGGCCGGGCGTGCCGCCAGCGTTATACCCGGCCAAAAAAGCGGGCATCGACCGATCCGTCGGATGAATGTCCGATTCGCGATAAAACTTGTCCGGACATTCCCGATACGCCACATTACACTTCTTTGACGCAGCAACGATTCAAGACGCGCCGATCCCCAACAGAGCGCGCCCGCCACCTCAACTCGTTCAGCTCTCACATGGAAACCAGCCTCGACACCGGCTCCGCCGGCGCAGCCGCCACCCAGCCTTCCGCGCCACCCGTCGCCCGCACCGTCTACCCGGTGCTCGGCGCGATCAGCTTCTCGCACATGCTCAACGACATGATCCAGTCGTTGATCCTCGCGATCTACCCGATGCTCAAGAGCCAGTTCGCGCTGTCGTTCGCGCAGATCGGCCTGATCACGCTCACCTACCAGATCACCGCGTCGCTGTTGCAGCCGCTCGTCGGCCTCTATACCGACAAGCGGCCGAAACCGTATTCGCTGCCGGTCGGCATGGGTTTCACGCTCGCCGGGCTGCTGCTGATGTCGGTCGCGCCGAATTTCCCGATGCTGCTGGTGGCCGCGGCGCTCGTCGGCTGCGGCTCGTCGGTGTTCCATCCCGAATCGTCACGCGTCGCACGGATGGCGTCGGGCGGCCAGCACGGGCTCGCGCAGTCGGTGTTCCAGGTCGGCGGCAACGCGGGCTCCGCGCTCGGGCCGCTGCTCGCCGCGCTCGTGATCATTCCGCACGGCCAGCACAGCATCGCGTGGTTCTCGGCAGCCGCGCTCGTCGCGATGATCGTGCTCACGCAGATCGGCCACTGGTACAAGAAGCATCCGTCGATGAAGAAGAAGGCCGCGGCGGCCGGCCACCCGACGCTGTCGCGCGGCCGCGTGATGGGCGCAATCGGCGTGCTGGTGCTGCTCGTGTTCTCGAAGTATTTCTACCTCGCGAGCATCAACAGCTATTTCACGTTCTACCTGATCGACAAGTTCCACCTGTCGGTGCAGGCCGCGCAGATCCACCTGTTCGTGTTCCTCGCGGCCGTGGCGGCAGGCACGCTGATCGGCGGGCCGGTGGGCGACCGGATCGGCCGCAAGTACGTGATCTGGGTATCGATCCTCGGCGTCGCGCCGTTCACGCTGCTGCTGCCGTACGCGAACCTGTTCTGGACCAGCGTGCTGACCGTGATCATCGGCATCGTGCTCGCGTCGGCGTTCGCCGCGATCCTGGTCTACGCGACGGAACTGATGCCCGGCAAGGTCGGGATGGTCGCGGGCCTGTTCTTCGGCTTCGCGTTCGGCCTCGGCGGCGTCGGCGCGGCCGTGCTCGGCCAGCTCGCCGACGCGACGAGCATCACGTTCGTCTACAAGGTGTGCTCGTTCCTGCCGCTGATCGGCGTGCTGACGGTGTTCCTGCCGAACCTCGAAAGCAGCCGGCGCAAGAAGGCGTGAAAAAACGGCCGCGGCGCGCCTGCCGGCGCCGCGGCCGTGATGCTCCGATCGACGGGATCGACGGCGGCTTCAGGCCGCCGTCGTCGCATGCAGCGTCAGGAAACGCTTGAGGATGCCGGACGAATAGCTGCTCGCGATCGCCGACAGGAAGTGCGAGAAAGACTGCGTCGCGTGGTCGTCGGCCGTATCGGAGATCGTGCGCACGAGCGCGAACGGCACGTCGTGCTCCGCGCACACCTGCGCGATCGCGGCCCCTTCCATTTCGACCGCGAGCGCATCCGGCAGCGCGTCGCGCAGCGCGACGACCTCGCGTTCGCTCGACACGAAGCGATCGCCGCTGATGACGAGCCCCGCATGCAGCGTCGTGCCGGCCAGGCTGAAGCGTGCAGCGAACTGCGCCCCCTCTTCCGCGACGAATTGCGTGCACGCGGCCCGCAGGCGCGCGGTCAGTGCGGCGTCGGTCGCGAAACGCGTGATGCCGAGCAAAGGCACCTCATAGCGCGGAAACAGCGGCGACGCGTCGAGATCGTGCTGCAGCAGCGTATCGGCCACGACGACATCGCCGACACGCACCGTGCGCGACACACCGCCCGCGACGCCGGTGAACACGATGCCCGACACGCCGAACACGTGGATCAGCGCGCTGACCGTCGCGGCGGCCGCGACCTTGCCGACCCGCGCGAGCGTCACCACACAGGCCGCGCCGTGCACGGTACCGACGTGATAATCGCGGCGGCCGAGCGTGACCGTCTTCATCGCGCCGTCAGCGCGCATCGCGGCGATCAGGTCGCCGAGTTCCTCGGGCAGCGCGGCCAGGATGCCGAGCGGTCGAATCGAAGCCGTACCCACCCTGTCGATGCCCGTCATTCCACCGCCTGCAGTTTCGCGACCGCGAGCGCGAGCCACTTCTCGCCGTGCCGCTTGAATTTCACCTGTGCCTTCGCATCGGTGCCGTTGCCTTCGAGCGCGGTGACCGTGCCTTCGCCGAACTTGGTATGGAACACCTGCTGGCCGACGCGGAAACCGGTATCGGCGGCACGCTGCTTGTTCGCGAACGCCGGCAGCGGCGCGGTCACGGCCGCATCGACGATCTGCTCGCGACTGCCGCCGCCCGGCCGCGCGAACCAGTCGCGCCCGTACCCGGCGTTGTCCGACCGGCCACCCCAGCGCGAACCGGCTTCGACCTTCGGCGTCAGCCACTTGAGCACGTGTTCGGGCAGCTCGTCGAAGAAGCGCGAGCGCACGTTGTAACGCGTCTGGCCATGCAGCATCCGGCTCTGCGCGAACGACAGGTAGAGCCGCTCCTTCGCGCGCGTGATCGCGACGTACATCAGCCGGCGCTCTTCCTCGAGGCCGTCCGATTCGAGCACGCTGTTCTCGTGCGGGAACAGCCCTTCCTCGAGGCCCGTGATGAACACGGCCGAGAATTCGAGCCCCTTCGCCGCGTGCACCGTCATCAGCTGCACGGCGTCCTGGCCGGCCTGCGCCTGGTTGTCGCCGGCCTCCAGCGACGCGTGCGACAGGAAACCGGCGAGCGGCGTCATCGTGTCGGGGTTCTGTGCCGGATCGGCAGGCGATACCGGGTCGAGCACGTCGACCGCCTGATCGTCCGCCGCGGTGCCGAGCTCCGGGGCCGCGATCGCGCCCGCGCGCAGCGGAATCGAACGGGCCGGCGTGTCGAGCCCGTAGCCCTCCTCGGCGATGAACGCGGTAGCCGCGTTCACGAGTTCCTGCAAGTTCTCGAGACGGTCCTGGCCTTCGCGCTCGCCCTGGTAGAAATCGGCGAGGCCGCTGGCGCGAACGATGTGCTCGACGGTGTCGGGCAGGTTCATCTGCTGCGTGTCGGCGCGCATCTTCGCGACCAGGTTCGCGAACCCGCCGAGGCTCGTGCCGGCCTTGCCCGTCACGTACGGAATCGCGGCGGCCATCGAGCAGCCGTACAGGCGCGCGGCGTCGGCGAGCTGCTCGATCGAGCGCGCGCCGATTCCGCGAGTCGGGAAGTTCACGACGCGCACGAACGCGGTGTCGTCGTTCGGGTTGTCGATCAGGCGCAGGTACGCGAGCGCGTGCTTCACTTCCTGGCGTTCGAAGAAGCGCAGGCCGCCGTACACGCGGTACGGGATGCCCGACGACATCAGCGTATGCTCGATCGAGCGCGACTGCGCGTTGCTGCGGTACAGGACGGCCACTTCGCTGCGCGCCATCCCGGTGTTGATCAGCGAACGGATCTCCTCGACGATCCAGCCGGCTTCCTGCGAATCGGTGCTCGCCTCGTACACGCGCACGGGCTCGCCGTGGCCGGCGTCGGTGCGCAGGTTCTTGCCGAGGCGGTGCGTGTTGTTCGAGATCAGCTGGTTCGCCGCGTCGAGGATGTTGCCGTGCGACCGGTAGTTCTGCTCGAGCTTGATCAGGTTGCGCACACGGAATTCGTCTTCGAAGTCGCGCATGTTGCCGACGTTCGCGCCGCGGAACGCGTAGATCGACTGATCGTCGTCGCCGACCGCGAAGATCGCGTTCTGGCCGCCCGCGAGCATCTTGAGCCACGCGTACTGCAGCTTGTTGGTGTCCTGGAACTCGTCGACGAGGATGTGCCGGAAGCGCGCCTGGTAGTGCGCGCGCAGCGGCGCGTTGTACGCGAGCAACTCATAGCAGCGCAGCAGCAGCTCGGGGAAATCGACGACGCCCTCGCGCTGGCACTGCTGGTCGTATGCCTGGTACAGCTCGACGAACTTGCGGTTGAAGTTGTCGGTCGCGTCGACCTTGTCGGGACGCAGCCCCTGCTCCTTCGCATTGTTGATGAAGTACTGGACGTTCTTCGGCGGGTACTTCTCGTCGTCGACGTTCGCCGCCTTCATCAGCCGCTTGATCGCCGACAGCTGGTCGGCCGTGTCGAGGATCTGGAAGGTCTGCGGCAGGCCGGCGTCGCGCCAGTGCGTGCGCAGCATCCGGTTGCACAGGCCGTGGAACGTGCCGATCCACATCCCGCGCGTGTCGATCGGCATCATCGCCGACAGGCGCGCCATCATCTCGCGCGCGGCCTTGTTCGTGAAGGTCACGGCGAGCACGGTGGGCGGCGATGCGTAGCCCTGCTGGATCAGCCACGCGATGCGCGTGATCAGTACGCGGGTCTTGCCGCTGCCCGCCCCTGCGAGGATCAGCGCCGGTTCGTTCGGCAACGTGACGGCGGCGAGTTGTTCGGGGTTCAGATTGGCGAGCAGGTCGGGCATGGAGCGGCAGCGAACGGGCGAGAAAAATGCGGACCCGACATTATAAGTCGGCCGGACGATGCCGTTCCCGATCCGTTCGACCGCCCGTCGCGGGTACGTTGCCGGCAGGTTGCCGGCAGGTGGCGGCCGCATCGCGACGGGGCCCGCACCGGCAAGGCGATGGCTGGTCGATGTGCATCCATTTATAATTGTCGGATTCGGCATCCAATTCACGCATTTTTCGGCAGATTTCCAACATGAGCGACAACACGCTTGCGAAGAGTTTCGAGCCCCACACCATCGAGTCCCATTGGGGGCCGGAGTGGGAAAAGCGCGGTTACGCGGCCCCGGCATTCGATCCGGCCCGCCCCGATTTCTCGATCCAGTTGCCGCCGCCGAACGTGACGGGCACGCTGCACATGGGCCACGCGTTCAACCAGACGATCATGGACGGCCTCGCCCGCTACCACCGGATGCTCGGCGAGAACACGCTGTGGGTGCCCGGCACCGACCACGCCGGGATCGCCACCCAGATCGTGGTCGAGCGCCAGCTCGACGCGCAGGGCGTGTCGCGCCACGACCTCGGCCGCGAGAAGTTCGTCGAGCGCGTGTGGGAGTGGAAGCAGCAGTCCGGCTCGACGATCACCGGCCAGGTGCGCCGCCTCGGCGCGTCGACCGACTGGTCGCGCGAATACTTCACGATGGACGACAAGATGTCGGCCGCCGTGCGCGACGTGTTCGTCACGCTGTATGAACAGGGCCTGATCTATCGCGGCAAGCGCCTCGTCAACTGGGATCCGGTGCTGATGACCGCCGTGTCGGATCTCGAAGTCGTCAGCGAGGAAGAAAACGGCCACCTGTGGCACATCCGCTACCCGCTCGTCGACGGCTCGGGCTCGCTGACGGTCGCCACCACGCGTCCCGAGACGATGCTCGGCGACGTCGCGCTGATGGTTCACCCGGAAGACGAGCGCTACGTGCACCTGATCGGCAAGCTCGTCACGCTGCCGCTGACGGGCCGCGAGATCCCGGTGATCGCCGACGACTACGTCGACCGCGAGTTCGGCACCGGCGTCGTGAAAGTCACGCCCGCGCACGACTTCAACGACTACCAGGTCGGCCTGCGCCACAAGCTCGCGCCGATCGAGATCCTGACGCTCGACGCGAAGATCAACGACAACGGCCCCGAGCAGTATCGCGGCCTCGACCGCTTCGACGCGCGCAAGGCGATCGTGGCCGACCTCGACGCGCAGGGCTTCCTCGACTCGGTGAAGCCGCACAAGCTGATGGTGCCGCGCGGCGACCGCACGGGCGTCGTGATCGAACCGATGCTGACCGACCAGTGGTTCGTCGCGATGACGAAGCCGGCGCCGGAAGGCACGTTCCATCCGGGCAAGTCGATCACCGAGGTATCGCTCGACGTGGTGCGCGACGGCCAGATCAAGTTCGTCCCGGAAAACTGGACGACCACCTACTACCAGTGGCTCGAGAACATCCAGGACTGGTGCATCTCGCGCCAGCTGTGGTGGGGTCACCAGATTCCCGCATGGTACGGCGAGAACGGCGAGGTGTTCGTCGCGCGCGACGAGGAAGAAGCGCGCGCGCAGGCCGCGGCGAAGGGTTATGCAGGCGCGCTCAAGCGCGACGAGGACGTGCTCGACACGTGGTTCTCGTCGGCGCTCGTGCCGTTCTCGTCGCTCGGCTGGCCCAACGAAACGCCTGAGCTGCAGCACTTCCTGCCGTCGTCGGTACTCGTCACCGGCTTCGACATCATCTTCTTCTGGGTCGCCCGGATGGTGATGATGACGACGCACTTCACCGGCAAGGTGCCGTTCCATACCGTCTACGTGCACGGCCTCGTGCGCGACGCGGAAGGCCAGAAGATGTCGAAGAGCAAGGGCAACACGCTCGACCCGATCGACATCGTCGACGGCATCGACCTCGACACGCTGGTCGCGAAGCGCACGACGGGCCTGATGAACCCGAAACAGGCCGCGACGATCGAGAAGAAGACGCGCAAGGAATTCCCGGACGGCATCGCCGCGTTCGGCACCGACGCGCTGCGCTTCACGATGGCGTCGATGGCAACGCTCGGCCGCAACGTGAACTTCGACCTCGCGCGCTGCGAGGGCTATCGCAACTTCTGCAACAAGCTGTGGAACGCGACGCGCTTCGTGCTGATGAACTGCGAAGGCCACGACTGCGGCAGCGACAAGCCGGAAGTCTGCGGCGCGGGCGATTGCGGCCCGGGCGGCTACCTCGACTTCTCGGCGGCCGACCGCTGGATCGTGTCGCTGCTGCAGCGCACCGAGGCCGACATCGCGAAGGGCTTCGCCGATTACCGCTTCGACAACATCGCAAGCAGCATCTACAAGTTCGTGTGGGACGAGTACTGCGACTGGTATCTCGAACTCGCGAAGGTGCAGATCCAGAACGGCACGCCGGAACAGCAGCGCGCCACGCGCCGCACGCTGCTGCGCGTGCTCGAAACGGTGCTGCGCCTCGCCCACCCGATCATCCCGTTCATTACCGAAGCGCTCTGGCAGAAGGTCGCGCCGCTCGCGGGCCGCTATCCGCAAGGCAAGGCCGACGGAGAAGCGTCGCTGATGGTGCAGGCGTACCCGGTCGCGAACCTGCAGAAGATCGACGAGGCGTCCGAACAGTGGGCGGCCGACCTGAAGGCGATCGTCGACGCGTGCCGCAACCTGCGCGGCGAGATGAACCTGTCGCCGGCAACCAAGGTGCCGCTGCTTGCCGCCGGCGATGCCGAGCGCCTGCGCTCGTTCGCGCCCTACGTCCAGGCCCTCGCCCGCCTGTCGGAAGTGCAGATCCTCGCGGACGAAGCGGCGCTCGACAAGGAAGCGCACGGCGCGCCGATCGCGATCGTCGGGCCGAACAAGCTGGTGCTGAAGGTGGAAATCGACGTCGCGGCCGAACGCGAGCGCCTGTCGAAGGAAATCGCGCGCCTGACGGGCGAAATCGCGAAATGCAATGCGAAGCTCGGCAACGAGGCTTTCGTCGCGAAAGCGCCGCCGGCGGTGGTCGAACAGGAGCAGAAGCGCGTCGCGGAATTCCAGAGCACGCTCGAAAAACTGCGCGCGCAGCTCGATCGGTTGCCTGCGTAACAAAGGGTAAGGTTGTTTGCGTTCACTATAATGCGGACGTGAACATAAACCGTCTGACAAGTCGATTACAGAAATAAAGGTTCGATCATGTTGAAAGTCACCAAGGCGGTATTCCCTGTTGCCGGCCTCGGCACGCGCTTCCTCCCGGCAACGAAGGCAAGCCCGAAGGAAATGCTGCCGGTCGTCGACAAGCCGCTGATCCAGTACGCGGTCGAGGAAGCGATCGCCGCCGGCATTACCGAGATGATCTTCGTCACCGGGCGCAGCAAGCGCGCGATCGAGGACCACTTCGACAAGTCGTACGAAATCGAGGCCGAACTCGAGGCGCGCGGCAAGGAGAAGCTGCTCGAACTCGTGCGCAGCATCAAGCCGAGCCATGTCGACTGCTTCTACGTGCGCCAGCCGGAAGCGCTCGGCCTCGGCCATGCGGTGCTGTGCGCGGAAAAGCTCGTGGCCGACAACCCGTTCGCGGTGATCCTCGCCGACGATCTGCTCGACGGCAACCCGCCCGTGATGAAGCAGATGGTCGACGTGTTCGACCACTATCACAGCTCGGTGATCGGCGTCGAAGAGATCCCGCCGTCGGAGACGAAGTCGTACGGGATCGTCGACGGCAAGGAGTGGGAGGAGTCGATCGTCAAGATGTCGGCGATCATCGAAAAGCCAGCGCCGGAAGTCGCGCCGTCGAACCTCGGCGTGGTCGGCCGCTACATCCTGAAGCCGAGGATCTTCGAGCACCTGCGCGCGCTGAAGCCCGGCGCGGGCGGCGAACTGCAGCTCACCGACGCGATCCAGGCACTGCTCGCCGATGAACAGGTGCTGGCCTACAAGTACCAGGGCACGCGCTACGACTGCGGCAGCAAGCTCGGCTACCTGAAGGCGACGGTCGAATTCGCGCTGCGCCACGCGGAAGTCGGCGCGGAATTCGACGCGTACCTGCGCGCGCGCGACGGCGCACACCCGGCCGACTGAACGCGGCAAGGGCACAAGGGCTCACTCCGGCGAGCCCGCCCTCACCTCACCGGCCGGCGCTCAGCGCGCTTCGGCCGGCTTCACCGAGACGACGCCCGGCATCCCGCCCGCGTCGTCTTTTTTCGTCTTGACGAGCCAGCCGTTGCCCGCGTCGAACGGCATCTTCGCGAGCGCGCTCTTCACGAGCGCCGGCGCGGCCTGCTGCGTGCCCGGCTCGCGATCGCGCAGCGACGCCGTCACGCGATAGACGTCGGCCCCCGACTTCGCGTCGACGAACCGCAGCGTCAGCACGTGGCGGTATACCTTCCCGGCGAACGGCAGCGCGAGCGGCGACGGCCCGTCGACGGTCACGCATGCGCTGCTCGCCGCACCGCACTGGTCGGCGACGGCCGCGACCGCCGTCGGCTGCGTCGCGTAGGCGACCGACAGCCGGTAGCGCGCGTCCTTGAGCGGTTTCGCATCGAAGCCGCGGTGCGCGAGTTCGTCGCGCACGAGCGTCTCGATCTGCCGGTATTCGGCATCGTTGGCCTGCGCGGCCGTCCGCACGAAATCGTAGCCGTGTGCATCGGATGCGAACGCGTTCGGCTGCCCGACCGCACTCACGCCGCTCGTCACGCCGGCGCAACCCGTCAACAGCGACGCCGCCAGCGCGGCCGCTGCCCATTCCTTTCTCATGGCTTTCCCCAAATGCCTGCCGTCGTGCCCGGCCCTATCAGGCGGACGGCTCGTCGATCGCGGGCAGCGACACCGTCACCGCGGTGCCGACACCCACCTCGCTGTCGACCGACACGCTGCCCCCATGGCGCGTGACGACCGTCTTCACGAATGCCATGCCGAGCCCGGAGCCCGAGATTTCGGGCCGCTCGCCGGCATGGAACCGCTTGAAACGCTCGAACAGATGCCGCTGATCTTCCGGCGCAATGCCGTACCCCTGATCGCGAATCGTACAGAACATCCGTTTCGACGCGTGCTCGACCGCCAGCGTACACGTGATCACGGTATCGGATGGACTGTATTTGACTGCGTTGTTCAGCAGGTTCACGAACGCGCGCGTGATCAGCGAGCGGTCCGCGCGCACCCAGCACATGTCGGTGCCGACGTCGGTGTCGATGCGGATGTGCTTCGCCTGCGCCTGCGGCCATACCTCGTCGCTCGCGTCGATCAGCACGTCGACGAGGCTCGTCGCCTCGAGCTGGTACGCCTGCGACTCCGCGCGCGCCAACTGCACGAACTCGTCGGCGAGCGACAGCGCGCGGTGCGCATAGCGCTCGATCCGCGCGAGCAGCCCGCGCATCGCGTCGGTCTCGACGCGGTCGCGCTCGATCTCGACGAGCGCGAGGATCGACGACTGCGGCGAGCGCATGTCGTGCGACAGCAGGTGCAGCGCTTCCTCGCGATGCCGCTCGGCCGCGTGCAGTTCGGTCACGTCGACGAGGCCGGCGATCCAGCCCGTCACGCGGCCCTGCGCGTTCGTGCAGGCCGCGTAGCGTAGCAAATGGTCGAGCCCGTCGCGATCGCGCACCTCGATGCCGCGCGCCATCGCGTCGTGCTCGGCCTCGAGCGTCGGGTCGAGCACGGCCGGCCAGTGCTCGCGGATCGCCGAATCGTGTTCGGCGTTACCGTCGACGGTCTTCATGAACGTCAGCTCGCCGAGCGCGGTGCGCAGCGGCCGCCCTTCCGGCAGCGGCAGCGACAGGCGCGACCCGTAGCGCTTGGCCGCATGGTTCGCAATCAGCACGGTGCCGGCCAGGTCGGTCACGAAGATCGGCTCGGGCATGCTGTCGAGGCTGTCCCACACGAAGCGCTTCATGTCCTGCACGCGCTGCGCGGCTTGCGCCATCAGCGCCATCTGCCGCTCGAGCACGTCGCCGCCGACGCTGCGCGTGCGCGGCGCCTCGGGCAGCAGGTGCGGCTCGTCGGCGAGCCGCTGCAGCTCGCGGCGCAGGTACGACATCGTCATTTCCAGGCGCCGCCAGTTCCAGATCGGGTAGACGGCGACCAGCCCGAAGATCGCGGGCGCCGGCGACAGCCAGATGCGCGCCTCGAACAGCAGCGCCATGCTCGCGACGACGGCGAGCCCGGCAAGGCTCAGCGTGAGCAGCAGCGCGCGCCACGGCGAAAGCATCAGGAAGCCGCCCAGCAGCACGGCAAGCGGCAGCAGCGACGCAGCGAACAGCCCGGCGCGCGACGCGGGCGAGATCGCGCTGCCGGTCGCCAGCATGTCGAGCACGTTGGCATGGATGTACACACCGGCGAGCGGCCCGAACTCGCCGGACACGGGCGTCGCGAAGCGGTCGTACAGCCCCGACGCCGTCACGCCGACGACGACGATCTTGCCGCGCAGCGCGTCGGGCTTCACGCGCCCTTCGAGCACGTCGTCGAACGACAGCGTCGGATACGCGGGCGTGTTGCGGCTGAACGGGATCAGGTAGCGGCCCTCGCCCGCCGCGTCGCGCGACAGGTCGTGCGCGTTCTCGCCCGGCACGCCGCCGACCGGATGCAGCCGGCCGCCCTGGATCGCGCGATACACGGGCACCATCAGTTGCGGCCAGCGCACGCGGCCGTCGCTTTCGAACAGTGCGACGCTGCGGACGATACCGTCGCGGTCGACTTCGAGGTTGATGTGGCCGAGCCCGACCGCGCGCGCCGCGAGCGCGGCCACCGGCGGATCGACCGCGCGCGTGCCGTCCGCCTGTTCGGGGCTCAGCAGCACGGGCAGGAAGGTCGGCACGCGGCTCATCGCGTCCGCGAACGCGCGATCCTCCGCGGACGGTTCGGTGAACAGCACGTCGTAGACGACGGCAGCCGGTTGCGCGCGCGCCAGCGTGTCGAGCAGCCGCGCGTGCACGTCGCGCGACCACGGCCAGCGGCCGAGCGCGGACACGCTCTGGTTGTCGATGTCGACGACCACCACGTCGGGCGACAGCGGCAGGCTGCGCAGCATCAGCAGCCGGTCGTAGATCAGGCCGTCGACGCTCGTCGACAGGCGGCCGAGCGCGAACGCGAGGATCACCGCGATCCCGAGGCAGCCGATCGCGATCCATTCGATCAGGAAGCGGCGGCCGAGGCGCCGCCGCGGGGAAACGGAGTCGGGTTTCATGCGCCGCGGATCAGCGCGACAGCGTGAACGCGCTGACCGGACTGGTCTTCTCGTAGAACTTGCCGCCTTCGAATTCCTCGACGGTCACGGCCCAGAAATAGTCGCCCGGCGGCAGGTGCGCGACGGTGATCTGGCGCGCATGCAGGCCGACCTGGTCGACGACCGGTGCGCTCAAGTCTTTCGAGCGCGACAGCACGAACCGGTAGCGCGCATCCTTGCCCGAACCGTTCGGCGACCAGCGGAACTCGTAGCCGCCGGCGCCGGGCGACGCGCTCGCGTCGAGCCCCATCACGCGGCGCTCGAACGCATACGTGCGCGGCCGGCCCTCGAGGCCGTTCGCGTCGATCGCGGCGACCCGCACGAAGTAGTTTCCGTTCGGCACGTCGTGAAAGACCGCCCGCGGAGAATCGGTGCGCGTTTCGCGGAACAGGTCGAGCAGCCCGGCGTCGTGCGCGAGCTGCAAGCGGTAGGCGTGCGCGTCGGCGAGCGGCGCGACGTCGAATGTGACGTCGGGCTCGTCCTGCACCTTGTCGGGATGCGCGAGCGCCGGTGCGGGCAGCAGCTCGACGGGCGCGCCGACCGTGCCGGACGACGTCGCAACGCTGCCGAAATTCGCATGCACGAGCGTCGGGCCGGCCGACTGCCGATCGCCCGCGACGCCGACGGTGCCGTCGAGCACTTCGACGCGCGTCGACGCACTGCCGGCCGCATCGTAATTCACGCGAAAGTGCGTACCGCGCACGCCGGCCACGACCGACGGCGAACGGATCTGGAAGCGGTCGTCGCGTTTCTTCAGATGGGTGACCTCGCTGTCGACCGAGCCGCGCGTGAGTTCGAACTCGCGATCGAGCGTGCCGGTCAGCACCGTGCGGCGCAGCGCCTTCAGGTCGAGCTGGCTGTCGGGCGGCAGGCTCATGTGCGTGCCGTCGGCGAGCTCGAGCGTCACGAAGCCGTTCGGGCCCGTGCGCACGCGATCGCCCTCGGCAAGCGTCGCATCGTTCGCGAGCGGCGCGTAAGCGTCGCCGGACGCGCGTTCGGCCGCCCCCTGTACCGCGATGACGCGCGCGGTCAGTTTTTCCTTGCGCAGGCGCGCCACCGGCAGCTTCAGCGCGATGCCGGGCTGCAGGTGCTTCGGCGCGGGCACGCCGTTGATCTGCTGAAGCAGCTGCCAGTCGTCCGCGCCCTGCAGGTAGCGCGCGGCGACGTCGTACAGCGTGTCGCCCGCCTGCGTGCGGTAGACGACCATCTTGCCCGCCGCGGCAGGCGGCTGCGCGGCCGCATGCTGCGCGGCGAACGCAAACGCGACCGCGCAGGACACACGCAGCGCCGCCGTCCTCAGGTTCGCCGTGTGCTGCGTGATTCCCGTGGTCACTCCGGTTCTCCCTGGCCGACCCGCTCGAGCCGGTAGCCGTAGCCGTAGATCGGCGCGAGGCGATAGCCGTTTTCGGGCCGCAGGCCGAGCTTGGTACGCAGCATCGAGATGTGCGTATCCATCGTGCGCGACGGGATGTCGGTCGCCTGCTTCCACACGAGATCGAGAATGTGCGCGCGCGACAGCGGCCGGTCGAGGTGCTGGAACAGCAGCAGCGCGAGCTCGAATTCCTTCTGCGTGAGGCTCACGGCCTTGTCGCCGACGTAGGCCTGCTTCAGGTTCACGTCGAAACGGAATTGATCGAATTCGCGAACGGTTGCCTCGGCGTTGACCGGATACGCGCGGCGCAGCAACGAACCGATGCGCGCACGCAGGATCGGGCCCGACACGGGCTTGACCACGTAATCGTCGGCGCCGGCGTTGAGGATCTGCGTGATCCCCGCCTCATCGTCACGGCTCGTCATGAAGATGATCGGCAGGCTGTGCTCGGTCTGATTCGCACGCACCCACTTCAGCACTTCCTCGCCGGACATGTCGGGCACGTTCCAGTCGAGCACCAGCAGATCGAAGGTCTCGCGCTGCAGGCGCTTCTTCAGGGCCTTGCCTTCCTTGAACGCATAGCACGTATGGCCGACGGCCGTCAGCGTTTGACTGACGAAATCCGTCTGGGCCGGATCGTCATCCAGTACAGCAATTCTCATAGCACCCCGCAAATCGAAATCGATTCGTCCAGTTCAGCTCCCCGCCCCCACCCCGGCCGCGCAGCACATGCGCGGCTTCCGGATACCGGCCGGCGAGCCGTCGTTCGCCGCTCGCGCCACCTGCGCAAACCGGCGACCCCGGCTAAATATCTCAAAAACGGGGCACGGACGAACCGGCGATTTCATCATAGTAGTATGAAATTCGCCAATAAATTGCGCGGACTACCGTCTTTTCTTCGAATAATGCTTCCCGTCGCGCAATCCGGCGCCTAGTCGACGCCCGCGATGCCGGCCACCGGCTCGGCAACATCGTCGGCCGGCACGTGCTGCGACAGCGGTTCCGAATGCGCCGGTTGTACAAGCATCCGCTGCAGCTGGCCGCGCACGCGCTCCCACGCGGCGGCCGCGTAATCCGGCTGGCTCGCCGCCCACGCCTGCGCCAGATCGAACACGCGCTCGATCGTCGCACCGCAGTAGGTCAGGCCCGAGCCGTCGTCCAGCGCGGCGTCGCGCAGCCGTTCGTCGAGCCACTCGGCCAGCCACGGCATCTCGGCCGCGGCCGAATCCGCGTAAGCCTCCAGCGCCGCACGCGCGTGACGATCCTGCTGCGGATCGAGCTCGATACGGCTCAGTCCCGATACGCTGCGTTCCGCTCCGGACGGACTTCGAATGGTCCCTGGTCTGAAGGACATGTCCTCTCCCCGTTGTACGACGGTAGCGTCAGGCATGGCCCCCGTGCCCGCCGTAAGACGTACCGTGGCCGGTGCATCCGCTGGGAGCGGACGACCGGCCGGGTCAGTATACGCAGCCGGTCACAAAGCGAGGTTTAAGAATTGTCAGAAAAGCGCGGCCCGGCTGGCGCCAGGCGCGGCCGGCAGCATGACGCCGGCCTTCAGCGGCGGCGCATCAGGAACACGAAGGTCTTGTCCTGCGTCGTCGATTCGACGATCTCGTTGCCCGTCTGCTTGGCGAACGCGGCGAAATCGCGCTGCGAACCCGGATCGGTCGCGAGCACCTTGAGGATTTGCCCGCTTTCCATATCGGCGAGCGCTTTCTTGGCACGCAGGATCGGCAACGGGCAATTGAGCCCGCGCGCGTCCACTTCCTTGTGAATCTGCATCGGCTGTCGACCTTCGAATGTCGCGCCACACGCGGCGCGGGAAGAAGCCGCGATTTTACCGCAGCGCCGCCGCGCCTGCCCGGGCAGGCCAAGGCCCGGCACCCGCGGGCACCGGGTTCACGCACCGGAGAAGCCGCCCGCGAGCCGTTCCCGCAGGTGCCGCACGAGCGCGCGCACCGCGCTCGGCACGACCGGGCTGTACGGGCGGATCGCGAAGATATGGTCGCCGAACGCGCCCGACGGCCGCCAGCCGTCGAGCAGCGCGACGAGCCGGCCGGCGTCGAGATCGCGCTGCGCGCTGAAATCCGGCAGCAGCGCGATGCCGAGCCCGCCGAGCGCGGCTTCGCGCATCGCCTCGCTGTTGTTCGCCGCGAAACTGCCGCGCACCGGCACGCTCACGCGCTCGCGCCGCCGGCCGTCCGGCTCGAAGCTCCACGCGGCCGGCTCGTGCTCGCGCAGATAGCACAGGCAGCTGTGCTCGACGAGTTCGCTCGGGTGCCTCGGCGCGCCGCGCGCGTCCAGGTAGTCGCGGCTCGCGACGAGCAGCGAACGCGTGTCGCACAGCTTCCACGCGACGTGGGTCTGCGGCGCGGTGGTCGTATGGCGGATCGCGAGGTCGAATCCCTCCTGCGTCAGCGAATGCAGCCGGTCCGACAGGTCGAGCTCGATATGCACGCCCGGATGCCGCCGCAGGAAATCGGGCAGGTGCGGCACGACCTGCTGGCGCCCGAGCGCGACCGGCACCGTCACGCGCAGCAGGCCGCGCGGCTCCCCGGCCAGGTCCTTCACGCGCGCGAAGTGCTGCCCGATCGACTCGAACGCGTCGCGCGTGCTGTCGACGAGCGTCTGGCCCGCGTCGGTGAGCCGCACGCTGCGCGTCGTGCGCCGCACGAGCGGCACGCCGGCCGCTTTTTCGAGATCGGCGATGCGCTGGCTCATCGCGGCCTTGCTGATGCCGAGCCGCTGCGCGGCGGCCGTGAAACTGCCGGCCGCGGCCAGCACCGTCAGCGAATGGATATGCGGCCAGAGCGCCTGGACATTTTGCTGATTCATCCGCCGATTATTCAGAATTCTGAACAGTGAATCAAGCTGCGCGGCCTTCTCCCATCCGGCGCGTTTGCCTAGACTGGGTGCCGTCCACCCTTCCCGATCCCTCAGGAGACACGATGAATCCGGTTCCCGCGTACACCTCCGACGCCGACGTCGGCCACTATGTCGACGGCGCGCCCGTCTCCGGCCGCAGCGGCCGCTTCCAGGACGTGCTCAATCCGGCGCTCGGCCGCGCGGTGCGCCGCGTCGCGCTCGCCGACGACAGCGAAGTGCAGCTGGCCGTCGCGTCGGCCCATGCCGCGTTCCCCGAGTGGGCGGCGACGCCGCCGATCCGCCGCGCGCGCGTCCTGCATCGCTTCCTGCAACTGATGAACGAGCACCGCGACGCACTCGCGGCGATCATCACGGCCGAGCACGGCAAGGTGTTCTCCGACGCGCAGGGCGAAGTCGCCCGCGGCATCGACATCATCGAATTCGCGTGCGGGGTGCCGCAGCTCCTGAAAGGCGACTTCACCGACCAGGTCAGCACCGGCATCGACAACTGGACGATGCGCCAGCCGCTCGGCGTCGTCGCGGGCATCACGCCGTTCAACTTCCCGTGCATGGTGCCGTGCTGGATGTTCCCGGTCGCGATCGCGACGGGCAACACGTTCGTGCTGAAGCCGAGCGAGCGCGACCCGTCGGCGGCCCTGTTCATCGCCGACCTGCTTACGCAGGCCGGGTTGCCGGCCGGCGTGTTCAACGTCGTCCAGGGCGACAAGGGGGCGGTCGACGCGCTGCTCGACCATCCGGACGTGCAGGCCGTCAGCTTCGTCGGCTCGACCCCGATCGCGGCCTACGTGCAGCAACGCGCGGTGCAGTCGGGCAAGCGCGTGCAGGCCCTCGGCGGCGCGAAGAACCATCTGGTGGTGATGCCCGATGCGAACCTCGAGCAGGCCGTCGACGCGCTGATCGGCGCCGCGTACGGCTCGGCCGGCGAACGCTGCATGGCGATCAGCGTCGCGGTGCTGGTCGGCGACGTTGCGGACAAGATCGTGCCGCTGGTGGCCGAGCGCGCCCGCAAGCTCGTGATCGGCGACGGGATGTCGCCGGAAGTCGAGATGGGCCCGATCGTCACCGGCGATGCACTCAAGCGTATCGAAGGCTATATCGAGCAAGGCGTGAACGAAGGCGCGCAACTGGTGGTCGACGGCCGCGGGCTGCGCGTGCCGGGCCGCGAGGCAGGTTTCTTCACCGGCGGCACGCTGTTCGACCACGTGACCCCCGACATGCGCATCTACAAGGAAGAAATCTTCGGGCCCGTGCTCGGCTGCGTGCGCGTGAAGGACTTCGGCGAGGCGGTCGACCTGATCAACGCGCACGAGTTCGGCAACGGCGTGTCGTGCTTCACGAGCGACGGCGGCATCGCGCGCGAATTCGCGCGGCGCATCCAGGTCGGGATGGTCGGCATCAACGTGCCGATTCCGGTGCCGATGGCGTGGCATGGCTTCGGCGGCTGGAAGAAGAGCCTGTTCGGCGACATGCACGCCTACGGCGAGGAAGGCGTGCGCTTCTATACGCGCCAGAAGTCGGTGATGCAGCGCTGGTCGTCGAGCATCGCCAAGGGGGCCGAATTCGCGATGCCGACCGCGAAGTAATTGCCTGAAGGCACGCCGACGGCCGGTCGCTGGCCGCCGGTTACCGGCCGCTCTCGCGGCCGGCCGTCGGCAGGCGACGTCAGCCGGCCTTCGTGCCGTGCGCGCCGTCGGCGGTGGGCAGGTACGACAGTTCGAGCCGATACGCGAGCGCGACGAACAGGCTCTGCGCGAGGCCCATCGTGGCCGTCAACGCGCGGAAGCCGAACGTCTCGCTGTCCTGCACCATCAGCGTCACCTCGGCCTCCCGTGCAAGCGGGCTCATCCGGCTGTCGGTGATCGCGATCAGCCGCGCGCCGCGCTGCGCGGCCTGCTGTGCGACCTGCACGGTTTCCTCCGCATACGGCATGAACGAGATGACGATCATCACGTCGCCCTCGCGCACCGACCGGATCTGCCCGAGATGCATGCTGCCCAGCGCGCTGAACAGCCCGATGCGCTTGTCGGTGTGCTGCAGCGCGTAGTCGAGGTACACGGCGATCGGAAACGCGCGCCGCGAGCCCGCGATCCAGATCGCCTGGGTTTCGGCGAGCAGGTCGACGGCCTGCGCGAGCGCCTGCGAATCGAGCGTCTGCCGCAGCTGCTGCATGCCGGCAATGCTGCCCTTGATGAATTCGTCGGCGATCTGTTCGGGCTGCAGGCTCGACGAGCCCGACTCGATCACGTCGCGCAGCCGCAGGTTGTACGCGCGCCCCGGCGCGATCTGCTGCGCGAGCCCTTCGCGGAACAGCCGCTGCATCTCGGAGAAGCCGGAAAAGCCGAAATGCTTCGCGAAGCGCACGACGGCCGACGGCTGCACGCCGCACGCCTCCGCGAGCGACTGGATGCCTTCCAGGCCAAGCTGGTCCCGATGCGTTTCCACGTGGCGCGCAATCACCTTCAGGCGATTGCTGAGGCCGTCGTATTCCTGCGTCAGGTGCTGCAGGAACTGCTCGACGGTGGCGGGAGGTTTCTCGGATGAACTCATCGGATAGCGCGAAGTTGACGGCCCCGATGCGCGCGCGACACTGACGGACGCGGCCCGGGGCTCACCTGAACACATGCATGAAGGGCGAATTTAATCACGTTTGCGGTGCGGCCCGCGCCACGTGCTCGCTCCCACGCGCTCGATCATCACTTGCCTACGCTCCACGGCGATACTGGAAGCGATTGTCCAACGCTCTCGCGGCGTCGTAAAGATTAGGGCGTCTACCAAGCCAGCCATCGGGGCGAAGCGGCGAGAAATGGCAAAAGCGGCAAAAGCGCCAGAAGCGACAGAAACGGAGACATGCGGCAAGCAGCCGCCCGCCCCGCAGCCTGCCCGCGCCGCCGGTTCAGCGATAGTCGATCCACACGCCGCCCGCATCGGCGGAGCGCACGCAGTTCTCCACCCAGCGCACGCCTTCCACGCCCGCATGGACATCCGGAAAGCGAATGTTCTTCAGCGCCGCGGCGTCGCCGCGATCGGCCGCATCCATCGCGAGCGCGAAGCGCGCATAGAGATTCGACCAGGCCTCGAACAGCCCCTCCGGATGCCCGGCACCGATGCGATCTTCGCGCAATGCGTGCGGATGCAGATAACCCATCCCGCGATCGAGCACCTGGGCGGGCTGCCCCTGCACTTCGTAGCGCAACTGGTTCGGATGCTCGTCCCACCATTCGACGCTCGCCTTCGCGCCGATCACCCTCACCTTCTGGCCGTGCATCGAGCCCGCGTTCACCGCGCTCGACCACACGTACCCGACTGCGCCCGTGTCGTACTCCATGATCGTGAACGCGTTGTCCTCGAGCGGCGCGCGGCTCTTCACGAAGCTCTGCCGCGAGCACATCAGCCGCCGGATCTTCAGCTCGGGCGCCATCACTTCGGAGATGTAAAGCGGATGCGTGCCGATGTCGCCGAGCACGTAGCTCGGGCCCGCGAACTTCGGGTCGACGCGCCAGCGCGCGGCCGCGCTCGCGGCCTCGACACCCTCGCTGTGGAACCCGTGTGCGAACTGCATCTGCACGATGCGGATCTCGCCGAGATCGCCGCGCGCGATCATCTCGCGCGCCTGTTCGATCATCTGGTGTCCGGAATAACCGTACGCGACGCCGACGATCCGGTTCTTTTCGACCGACAGCCGCTGCAGCGCCTCGGCCTCCTCGGTCGTGAAGCACAGCGGCTTCTCGCAGACCACGTGCAGCCCCGCGTTCAGCGCGGCGCGGCAGATCTCGAAGTGCGTGTTGTTCGGCGTCGCGATCGACACCGCACGGATGCCGTCCGGGCGGCGCGCCTCGGCGTCGAACATCGTCGCGTAGTCGGGATAACAACGCTCGGCGGCGACGCCGAGCTTCACGCCGAACTGGCGGCCGCGTTCGGGATCGATGTCGAACGCGCCGGCGACCAGCTGGAAGCTGCCGTCGCGCAACGCGGCCGACCGGTGGCTGTAGCCGATCTGGCTGCCGAGCCCGCCGCCGACCATGCCCCAGCGAATCGAATGTCCAAGCAGAATCTGTCCGTCAATCATGATGGTGGTGTTCCTGGTCCGTGTTCAGGGGGTTCGGGGGTGCAACGCGCGATGAATCATGCGAAGCCGGCCGACGCGAGAAACGCGCGGCTCGCGGCGACGTCGCGCAGGCTCGTGCCGGCATTGCGCGGGTCGCGCTCCTGTTCGATCGTGATGTACCCGGCGTAGCCGATGTCGTCGAGCGCGTGGCGGATCGACCGGTAGTCGAGCACGCCGGTGCCGATCGGGCACATCACGCCGCGCGCGCACGCGGCGAAGAACGCGATGTGCTCGCCCATCACCGCGTCGTACACGGCCGCGTCGATGTCCTTGAAGTGCACATAGTCGAGGCGCGCCGCATGGCGGCGCAGCCAGGTTTCCGGGTCCATGCCCGAGTAATGCAGGTGGCCGGTATCCAGACAGAGGCCGGCCGTGTCGGCCGGAATGTCGGCGACGATCCGGTCGATCTCGTCCGCGAATTCGATGTAGCCGCCCGCATGCGGATGGATCACCGCGCGCACGCCGAATTCGTCGCGCGCGATCGTCGCGATCTGCCGGATATGGTCGACCATCCGCGCCCAGTGCTCGCCGGACAGCCGCGGCGCGCGATCGCCGTGGCCGGCCGCGTAGTCGCGTTCTTCATGCCCCCAGTCGATCACGACCAGGTACGGCGCCGCGTAGCGCTGGCCGTCCTGCGTCGGCAGTTTCGGCAGCCGCGTGATCAGCGAGCAGATCTCGCGCGTCTGGCGCAGCAGGTTCGGCAGGTTCTCCGGCGCCACGAGATCGTCGAAGATCGTACCGGCGGTGATGCTCAGGCGTTGCCGCTCGAGCTCGGCGCTCACCACGTCGAGTTCGAGCGGGATGTAGCCGTACGGCCCGAGCTCGATGCCCGAGTAGCCGGCCTGCGCGGCTTCGGCGAGCACCTGCCGCCACGGCGGCAGGTGCGGGTTCTTCACGTCGTCGACACCCCAGCAGCAGGGCGCGCAGCCAATCTTCATCGTCATGTCGGTCTCTCCGGCGGGTCAGCCGCGATAGAACGCGGGGCGTTCGGCCATCGCGATCGATTCGACCGCGCCGCTCTTCTGCGCCCGCACGCATGCGTCGGCCGCGACCGCCGCCGCGTAACCGTCCCAGGCCGACGGCCCCGTGAGCGCGTGCGCGCGCACGCCGTCGATGAACGCCTGCAGCTCGACGTCGTACGATGCGATGAAACGCTCCTTCCAGTCGGTCATGATCTCGACCGACTGCCGCGCCGCATGCTTGAGCCCCACCGCCGGCGGATCGGGCAGCTTCGCGATGCCCTGCTCGCCGACCACCTCGCACTGAATGTCGTAGCCGTACTGGCAGTTCACGAAGATCTCGACGTCGATGCGCACGCCGCTCGCGGTTTCCAGCAACACGATCTGCGGATCGGCGAGATGCGACGATGCATGGCGCGTCTTCTTCGGATAGACGACCTGCGTGCTCACGTAGTCCTCGCCGAGCAGCCAGCGCAGCACGTCGAGTTCGTGAATCAGCGTGTCGGTGATCGCCATGTCGGTCGTGTAGCGCTCGCCGACCGACTGGTTGCGGTGCGCGCAATGCAGCATCAAGGGCGCGCCGATCTCGCCGCTGTCGATCACGCGCTTGAGCGCGCGATAGCCTTCGTCGTACGGACGCATGAAGCCGACCTGCACGAGCCGCTTGCCGTGCGCGACTTCCGCTTCGACGATCCGCATGCAGCCTTCCGCCGTGACGGCGAGCGGCTTCTCGCAGAACACGGGCTTGCCGTGCGCGATCGCGTCGAGCACGAACGCTTCGTGCGTCGGGCCCCACGACGTGACGAGCACGGCCTGCACGTCGGCGGCCGCGACCACCTCGTGGCCGTCGGCGTAGATCTCGGCATCGAGCCCGTACTTCGTCACCGCGTCGCGCGCCTGCTGCGGATCGATGTCGTTGACGGCCACGACACGCGCGCCGGACAGCGTGCGGGTCAGTCTGCGGATGTGGTCCTGGCCGATCGCGCCGCAGCCGATCACGCCGATTTGCAAGGTCATCTAACAGTCTCCAGTCGTTCATCTGCGGTGCGACACCCGCCGCACCGGTCGGCAATAGGTCAGCGCGCGGTGCGATCGAAAAAACGATCGACGTAGCGCTGGATTGTCTCGCGCATGTAGCGCGACGACGCTTCCGCGCGGTCCTCCCACGCGAACACGCACGACGACATCACGCCGTCGAAGCCTGCCGCGCCGAGCGCGCGAAAGAACACGTCCCAGTCGATCTCGCCCTGCCCGATGTCGAGATGCTGGTGCACGCGGATCTGGTTCGAACCGGGCGGGTTCACGATGTAGCGCAGTTGGCTGCTCTTGCGGTGGTCGAAGGTGTCGGCCACGCGCACGTGCGCGAGGATCGGCGCGGCCTGCGCGATCATCGCGGCCATGTCGTCGCCGTAGTAGAACGTGTGCGGCGCGATGTACGACAGCTTCAGCGACGGCGAGCCGATGTTCGTGACGATGTCGATCGCCGGCTGCAGCTGCTCGATCCAGTCCTCCGGATGCGGCTCGACCGACAGCACGATGCGTTCGCGCTCGAGGATCGGCAGCAGCTCGTCCATCGAACGGAACCACGCGGCTTCGCACAGCTCCTTCGGGTTCGCGCCCGGCCGTTCGCCGACCGAGCGCTCGGGCGACGCGCCGCGCCCGAACTCCGACACCATCAGCGCGCACTCCATCTCGACCGCCACCTCGATCGCCTTTTTCCAGCAGCGCACGGCCCATAACCGCTCGTCCTCGAACGGGCTAGCCCAGCGGTACATCGTCTGCAGCGACGCGAGGCCGACGCCGCTCGCGCGCATCGCCTGCCGGAAAGCGGCCATCCGTTCGCGCGTCGCGCGCGGCATCACCCACCAGTCGAGAAAGTCGCTGCGCGGCGACAGCTCGATCTGGTCGTAGCCGAGCTCGGCCACCGCGTGCGGCAGGCGGTCGAGCGGCAGGTGGCGAATCATGTAGGGGTCCAGCGCGATCTTCATCGAAAATCCTCGGCGACAGTGGGTTACGGACGAACGCGGCGGCACGTGCCGCCCTCGTCCGGCGATGCATGACGGTCAGCGGCGCTTCTTCTTGTTGCGGTACTGGTCGGCGATCACGGCCGCGACGATGATCGCGCCCTTGACCATCTCCTGGTAATACGCGTCGATGCGGATGAACGTGAAGCCCGACGTCATCACGCCGAGGATCAGCACGCCGATCACGGTGCCCGTCACGCGGCCGAGGCCGCCCGACAGCGACGTGCCGCCGATCACGACGGCCGCGA
>Ga0209147_100227_pt1 | contig 55956 bp, 58 predicted proteins | sample AraplaCol_mLB_r2_FD_184278 | JGI IMG/M metagenome (GOLD analysis project Ga0209147, IMG submission 184278) | Arabidopsis root microbial communities from North Carolina, USA - plate scrape CL_Col_mLB_r2 (SPAdes) (version 2) | ecosystem: Host-associated > Plants > Roots > Endosphere | place: USA... | reverse complement strand
ACCCGCGCCGACGAGCGTGTGGATCTCGTCGATGAACGTGATGATGTCACCGCGCGTGCGGATCTCCTTGGTGACCTTCTTCAGGCGCTCCTCGAAGTCGCCGCGGTAACGGGAGCCGGCGATCAGGGAGCCGAGGTCGAGCGTGTAGAGCTGCTTGTCCTTCAGCGTCTCGGGCACGTCGCCGCGCACGATCGCCTGGGCGAGGCCCTCCACGACGGCGGTCTTGCCGACGCCGGGCTCGCCGATCAGCACGGGGTTGTTCTTGGAGCGGCGCGACAGGATCTGCATGACGCGCTCGATCTCTTTCTCGCGCCCGATCACCGGGTCGAGCTTGTTGTCGCGCGCGGCCTGCGTGAGGTTGCGGCCGAACTGGTCGAGGATCTGGCTGCCTGCCTGCGCGGTCGCCTGATCGTTGCCGCCGACCTGCACCTGCTCCTTGCCCTGATAGCCGGAGAGGAGCTGGATGACCTGCTGGCGCACGCGGTTGAGGTCGGCGCCCAGCTTCACGAGCACCTGCGCGGCGACGCCCTCGCCCTCACGGATGAGGCCGAGCAGGATGTGCTCGGTGCCGATGTAGTTGTGGCCGAGCTGGAGGGCCTCGCGGAGGCTCAGCTCCAGGACCTTCTTGGCGCGCGGGGTGAACGGGATGTGGCCGGTCGGCTGCTGCTGACCTTGCCCGATGATGTCCTGGACCTGCTCGCGGACGGCGTCCAGCGAGATACCGAGCGATTCCAGCGCCTTGGCGGCGACACCCTCACCCTCGTGGATCAGGCCGAGCAGGATGTGCTCCGTCCCGATGTAGTTGTGGTTGAGCATCTTGGCCTCTTCCTGGGCCAAGACGACGACGCGGCGAGCGCGGTCGGTGAATCTCTCGAACATGTCTACTCCTTGGCGACGCCGTTGCAGGGTCGGCGCCGATACATCGAGAGTAACCGCGGCATCCCGTGCCGCGGAGGCATGTTCGCTGGAGGCGTGACGCCGTGTCAGCCGCGGATGGCGGCGATCGTGAGGGTGGTGTCGGGGAGCTTGACGGTGACGTCCGAGCTGGTCGTCACACCGCTGGGCGTGTCGAACACGGTGGTGTGCGGGACGATGTCGTGCGTGCAGACGCCGCCGGACGCGGGCGCGAGCATGGCCTCCAGCTGGTTGGACGCCACCACCTTGACCGACTGCACGGTCGGCGGGCAGGTGGAGCTGCCGTTGAGCACGATCCCGAACTGCTTGCCGTTCTCCAGCCAGGTGGCCCAGGATGCTCCGCCTGCGCTGCTGGCCGGGGGCTGGACGCCCTGCGGCTCGCCCGCGTAGTCCTTCGCGGGTTTCACCTGCGTGCTCGTACATCCCGCGAGCAGCAGGGCCGCCGCGACGAGGGCGGTGGAGGCGGCGACGGAGGTCCGGGGGCGCGCTGCACGATTCACGCGCTCATTCTATGGGCGCGCCCTGACGCCTACGATGCCACTATGAGCAACCTCGAACGCGACCCGGTGGAGGTCCTCGCGGGCGACGACGTGGTCGTCGCGGACGCGGGCGTGGAGATCCTGGAGCCGCGCGAGGTCCCGCTCGGCGGCCCGCGCGCGATGACCGTGCGGCGCACCCTCCCCCAGCGCAGGCGCTCGCTGATCGGCGGCTGGTGCTTCGTCGACCACTACGGCCCCGACGACGTCTCGCTGACCGGCGGGATGCAGGTCCCGCCGCATCCGCACACCGGGCTGCAGACGGTGAGCTGGCTGTTCGAGGGCGAGATCGACCACCGCGACAGCGTCGGCAGCCACGCCCTGGTGCGGCCGGGCGAGCTCAACCTGATGACGGCGGGGCGCGGGATCAGCCATTCGGAGGTCTCCACACCCGGCACGCAGCGGCTGCACGGCGTGCAGCTCTGGGTGGCGCTGCCGAGCGCGTCGCGGGAGGTCGCCCCCTTCTTCGAGCACCACGTCCCGTCGCCTGCGCGGCTCGGGGACGCGACGGTGCGGACGTTCGTGGGCGCGCTGGCCGGGAGCGGGACGGCGGCGACGGTGTTCTCGCCGCTGGTCGGAGCCGAGATCGTCGTGCCCGCCGCGACGCGCGTGACGGTTCCGCTCGATCCGGCCTTCGAGCACGGCGTGCTGGTCGACGCGGGGGACGTGACGGTCGCGGGAACGGCCGTGCCGCTCGCGCATCTCGCGTACCTGTGCCCGGGGCGGGACTCGGTGGAGGTGGAGGCCGCGGGGCCGGCGCGCCTCCTGCTGCTCGGCGGCGAGCCGCTGGGCGAGGAGATCGTCATGTGGTGGAACTTCATCGGCCGCAGCCACGAGGACATCGTCGCGGCGCGGGCCGAGTGGCAGCGGGATGTGATCGACGGGGAGGACCCGGACGGGCGGTTCGGGACGGTGCGCGGGTACGACGGTGGCGCGCTCCCGGCGCCGGTCCTGCCGACGGTGCGACTGAAGCCCCGCGGCTGAGGCCTCAACCTCCTCCACAACGTCCGCTCCCCAACGACTTCTCCACAGATTCCCGCATCGTCCACCTTCGAGGACTCCCACGCCCTCACAATTGATTCATGCATGCACTTCATCTGGTTTTGCATGCGCGATCCATGTACGCTCGAATCTATGGGAGTCACAGTGCAAGTACGAGATCTCGACCCGGCGGTCGACGCCCGCCTGAAGAACGCCGCGAGCGCGAAAGGCCTTTCCTATTCGGAATACCTCCGCAGGGAGCTGACCCGCATCGCGGAGCGGCTGCGGATCGAGGAGCGATGGGCGCAGGTCGTCGCGGCGGATGCGGCGAGAGCGGAGGCCGCCGCAGAGGCCCACGCGCCGTTCACCGGTCTCGGTATCACGAGCGAGGAGATCGTGGAGATCGTCCGCGAGAGCCGGAGCGAGCGATGATTGCGGCGGTGATCGACTGCAGCGCGATGGTCGACCTCCTCGGCTCGACGGGGTCCGCCGGCCCTCGGACGAACGGCGAACTGGCCGACTGCGTGCTCGCGGCCCCGCATCTGATCGATCCGGAGCTCATGAGCGCGGCGCGACGGCTCGCCCGGCAGCATCCCGACCGAACCGAACAGGTGGAGCGATTGCTGACGGAGTTCTCGCAGGTGCCGATCATGCGGTTCGAGCACGGGCCGCTGCGGCACCATGCGTGGAAGTGGCGTCACGACCTGTCGGCGTACGACGCGATGTACGTCGCGCTAGCGCATGAGCTCGGCCTACCGCTGGTCACGAGCGACGCTCGGCTCGCGGCCACAGCTCAGCGGTGGTGCGAGACGAGACTGCTCGCGGAGGTGGTCGGGCAGGAGCACCCGACCGAGTCGACCGTCGCGTCGACTACTGCAGGGCGGACGTGAGGCGGGCGAGGTTGTCCAGCACGGTCGAGCGAAGCGGCTGCTTCATCCACTCGTCCAGGGTCAGCTCGCGGCTGTCGCGGCGGTAGCCGTCCTCCACCTCGCGCATCTGCTCCACGAAGGAGCGTCCGCGGACCATCAGCGAGACCTCCATGTTGAGCAGGAACGAGCGCATGTCCATGTTGCTCGACCCGATGACGGCGACGTCGTCGTCGATCGTGAAGTGCTTGGCGTGGAGGATGTAGGGCGCCTTGTACATCCAGATCCGCACGCCGGCCCGCAGCAGCGCCTCGTAGTACGAGCGCTGCGCGTGGTACACCAGCGCCTGGTCGCCGATCTCGGAGACGAACAGGTCGACGGCGATGCCCCGCTGGGTGGCGGTCGTGATCGCGGTGAGCATGGCCTCGTCCGGCACGAAATAGGGGGAGGTGATGACGATGCGCTCCTGCGCGTAGTACAGCAGTGCGAGGAAGAGCCGGAGGTTGTTCTCGCCAGCGAACCCGGGCCCGGACGGCACCACCTGGGCGTCGAGCTCCTCGGGGTCGCTCGCGTTGCGGGCGTCCTCGTCGGTTATCGGCTCCGTCTCGCGGCGGAGCAGCTCGTCGGTCTCGCTGTACCAGTCGGTGATGAAGATCGCGTTCAGACCGGCGACGATCGGGCCCTCCAGCCGGACGATGAGCTCCTTCCACTTGAGGCCGCGCTTGATGTTCGACTTCTTGTTGTAGCTGCGGTCGATGACGTTCTGCGAGCCCATGAACGCCACCCGGCCGTCCACGATGAGCAGCTTGCGGTGGTTGCGGAGGTCCGGGCGCTGGTACTTGCCCTTGAACGGCTGCACCGGCAGCATCAGGTGCCACTTCGCGCCCATCGCGGTCAGGCGCTTGATCGTCGCCTTGTAGTCGGGCGTGCGCACCGATGCGATGTGGTCGAGCAGCACGCGCACGACGACGCCGCGCGCGACCGCGGCCTCCATCGCCTCGAAGAACGGGGCGGTCGTCTTGTCGAGCGTGAGGATGTAGAACTCGACGTGCACGTAGCGCTTCGCGCTGGCGATCGCGGCGGTCATCGCGGCCAGCGACTCGTCGTAGTGCCCGTTGAGGCTGGCGCGGTTGCCGCCGACGAGCGGCATCGCGCCGAGGTTGCGGTTGAGCTCGACCACCGACTCCAGCCACGCGGGCCACGGGTGGTCCTTGCGCACCCGCTCCATGCCCTCTGTGCTGTCGAGGATGAAGCTGTTGATCTCCTCCTGCTTCTCCCGGCGCTTCTTCGGGAGCTTGTAGCTGCCGATCAGCAGGAAGAACAGCACGCCGATGTACGGGATGAGGAAGATGGCGAGCAGCCACGCGGTCGCCGAGGTGGGCTTGCGGTTGCGCGGGACGACGATGATGGCGATGACGCGGATGACGAAGTCGAGGAGCAGCGCGAGGACGACGATCGTCGTGGTCAGCAAACCCGCGTCCATTCAGCCCCCTCCGGCGTCGAGGACCGGGATCCGCCCTCAGTGCCTACCGTAGTGGGCGCGGAGCCCTGGGAGCGAGACAGCGCGGCTCAGCTCTTCGGCGCGAGGCCGCGACGGGCGCGCTCCTCGTTCTCCATGCGCGAGTACACCTTGCGCTCGGTGCGGTCGGCACGCACGATGGCGCGCATGATCACCCAGAACAGCAGGCCGACGAGCACGGTCGGGGCCAGCGACCAGACGATTCCACCGATGATGTCTCCCATAGCGGGATAATGGTACCTCCCGCACATGTGAAACCCGACTCCCCCGGAGCAGCACCACGCCTCCCTTCCTCGTCTTCCTCACCACCTGGTCGTTCGACCCGGCGGCCGCGATCATGCTCGTCGCGGCGGCCGCCCTCTACCTCGGCGGCGTGCTGTCGCTGCGGCGCCGCGGTCACCACTGGCCGGCGCGGCTGACGTGGATGTACCTGCTGCTCGGGCTCGGCTCGTACGCGGTCATCTCGTTCGGCTTCCTCGGGGCCGAGAGCCAGGTGCTGCGCTGGGCGTTCACGACGCGGATCGCGCTGCTGCTGTTCGTCGTCCCCGCGCTCGTGAGCCTCGGGAGGCCGATCGCGCTCGCCCGCGTGGCCCTGGGCAGCACGGGTCAGGGGCGCACCGACCGGTTCCTGCAATCACGGCCGGTGCGACTGTTCGGCAACGCGATCTTCGCGACGGTCTTCGCGTGCGCAGCTTTCATGATCTTCCTGACGCCGGTCGCGGCGGTCCTCCGCGACAACCCGTGGTCGGAGTGGACCATCTCCGTACTGGTGCCGCTCGCGGGCCTGCTGATGGTGCTGCCGATCGCAGCCCACTCGGTGATGCACACCAGCTTCTTCATCACGGTGGAGTTCCTGCTGGCCTTCGTCGCGCTGCTGCTCGACGCCATCCCCGGCCTGCTGCTGCGGCTCAACGACGCCGTGCTCGACCACGCGCCGGCGGTCGTCGGCCCCTTGCCGCTGTGGTTCCCGAACGCCCTGCACGACCAGCATCTATCGGGCGACTTCCTGTGGTTCATCGCCGAGGTCGCGGACGTCCCGATCCTGGTCATCCTGTTCATCCGCTGGATGCGCCTGGACCGCCGCGAGGGCAAGAAGCTGGACGAGCTCACCGACGAGGAGATGGAGGCACTCACGCAGGCGCACCTCCACCAGCGCGGCTGAGCACCCCCGCTATCGCTTCCGGAGTTATGTACGCCCGCACACGGCGTGTCGCGTACACAACTCCGGAACGGATGGAGGGGATGAGCGCGGCTACTTGACGAGGGGGAAGAGGATGGTCTCGCGGATGCCGAGGCCGGTGAGGGCCATGAGCAGGCGGTCGATGCCCATGCCCATGCCGCCCGTGGGGGGCATGCCGAACTCCAGGGCGCGCAGGAACTCCTCGTCCAGGCGCATCGCCTCGTCGTCGCCGGCGGCCGCGAGGCGCGCCTGCTCCACGAAGCGCTCGCGCTGCACGACCGGGTCGATCAGCTCGGAGTAGCCGGTCGCCAGCTCGAAGCCGCGCGTGTAGAGGTCCCACTTCTCCACCACGCCCTCGCGCGAGCGGTGTGCGCGCACGAGCGGGCTGGTGTCGACCGGGAAGTCCATGACGAACGTCGGGCGCACGAGCCCCGACTTCACGTGGTGCTCCCACAGCTCCTCGACGTACTTGCCGGGCAGCGGGTGCGGCACCTCGATCTCGGCCTCCGCGGCCAGCTCGCGCAGCCGGGACATCGGGGTCTGCGGGGTGATCTCCTCGCCGATGGCCTCCGAGAGGCTGTCGTACATGCGGATGCGGTCCCACTGGCCGCCCAGGTCGTACTCGGTGCCGTCGGCCCAGGTGACCACGTGCGAGCCGGAGACGGCGACCGCCGCGTCCTGGATGAGCTGCTGGGTCAGGTCGGCGATCGAGTTGTAGTCGCCGTACGCCTGGTAGGCCTCCAGCATCGCGAACTCGGGCGAGTGCGTGGAGTCAGCACCCTCGTTGCGGAAGTTGCGGTTGATCTCGAACACCCGGTCGATGCCGCCGACGACGGCGCGCTTGAGGTACAGCTCCGGTGCGATGCGCAGGAAGAGCTCGGTGTCGAACGCGTTGGAGTGCGTGACGAACGGGCGGGCGGAGGCGCCGCCGTGCATCACCTGCAGCATCGGCGTCTCGACCTCCACGAAGCCCTGCCCGGCGAAGGTGCTGCGGAGGCTGGCGACGGCTGCGGCGCGGTCGAGCACGTTGCGTCGGGCCTGCTCGCGCGCGATGAGATCGAGGTAGCGGCTGCGGACCCGCGTCTCCTCGTTGAGCTCGTTGTGGAGGTTCGGCAGCGGCAGGATCGCCTTGGACGCGATCTCCCAGCCGCGGACCATGATCGACAGCTCGCCGCGGCGGCTGGAGATGACCTCGCCGGAGACGAAGACGTGGTCGCCGAGGTCGACCAGCTCCTTCCAGCGCGCCAGCGACTCCTCGCCCACCTCGGCGAGCGAGATCATCGCCTGGAGGCGCGACCCGTCGCCCGACTGCAGCACGGCGAAGCAGAGCTTGCCGGTGTTGCGCTGGTGGACGACGCGGCCGGCGAGGCCGACGGTCTCGCCGGAGGCCTGGTCGGCCTCCAGGTGGCCCCAGCCGGCGCGCACCTCGGGGATGGTGGTCGTCACCGGGACCTGCACCGGGTAGGCGCCGCCGCCCGCGTCGCCGGCCTCGGCGATGAGGCGCTCACGCTTGGCCAGGCGGACGGCCTTCTGCTCGCTGATCTCGTCGGCGGTGAGGTCGCCGTCGGCGTTGAGGTCGGTGGCGGGCGCTTCGGTCATCGTGTCTTTCCGTTCCGGCGGTTCTGTTCGGGGCGTGCGGCGTGGGGAGGTTCAGCCGAGCGTGATGCGGGCGTTGTCGATCAGGCGGGTGGAGCCGACGCGGGCGGCGATCAGCAGGAGCGCGGGACCGTGGAGGTCCGCACCCGCATCGAGGAACGTGTCCTGATCGACGATCGCGAGATAGTCCAGTTTAACGACCGGCTCGGCCTCCACGCGCGCGGTCGCGGCTGCGAGGGCGGCGGCCACTCCCCCGGACGCCGCGGACGCGCCGGCGGCGAGCGCCTGCGACAGGGTGATCGCAGCCCTGCGCTGGTCGTCGTCCAGGTAGCGGTTGCGGCTGGAGAGCGCGAGGCCGTCCTCCTCGCGCACGGTGTCGACCACGGCGATCGTCACCGGGAGGTCGAGGTCGTCGACCATGCGGCCGACGAGGTGCACCTGCTGGGCGTCCTTCTGGCCGAACACGGCGACGTCGGGCTGGACGATGTTGAGCAGCTTGGCGACGACGGTCAGCATCCCGTCGAAGTGGCCCGGACGCGAGACGCCCTCGAACAGCCGGCCGACCTCTCCCGCGGAGACCCGCGTGGAGGACGGCCCGTCCGGGTACATCTCGGCGGCGGTGGGCGCGAAGACCAGGTCGGCGAGGCCGTCGAGCGCGGCGACGTCGGCGTCGAGGGTGCGCGGGTAGCGGTCCAGGTCCTCGTTCGGCCCGAACTGCAGCGGGTTGACGAAGATCGAGACGACCACGAAGCCGCCCAGGTCCCGGGCCCGGCTCACGAGGCTCAGGTGGCCGCGGTGGAGGGCGCCCATCGTCGGGACCAGCACGACCCGGCCCACGGGGGCGTCGGCGGGACCGTCGAGCGCGGCCTCCCGCCTGGCGTGGGCCACCCGCTCGCGCAGTTCGGCGATGGTGGTCACGACGTCGGGCATGACGGTCCTTCCGGGGTGGTGGCGGTGAGGTCGCGGGCGCCGGCGCAGTGCGGGCGACGCGGCCGCATCCAGGCTACTCGCCGCGGAGGTACCAGCCGCGACCGTCGTCGCCCGGGTCGCCCTCGGCCGGGCCGTCCGCCGCGCCGCCGAGCGCCTCCAGCACGTCGCCGACGTCGAGCGCCGTGGGCGCTCCCGCGCGGGTCAGGGCGTTGTCGACGGCCGAACGCAGCAGCGAGCTGAGGAACGATCCGGGGTTCTCCACGCCGATCCCCGCGAGGATGCCGGTGGACTGCTCCACGATCGAGCGCGAGAACGCTGTCGCCGTCGCGATGGCCTCCGCGTAGGCGGGGCGGTCGGCCTCCGCGATCACGACCGGCTCGCCGCCCATTTCGACCACCAGGGCCTGCGCGATCGGGAGCACCGGGGTGGGCGCGGTGACGGCGAACCAGCTCTCCGCCAGCCGGGCGAGGTCGAGGCTGGTGCCGGTGAACTCGAACGCGGGGTGCACGGCGAGCGGGATGGCGCCGGCCTCCGCGGCCGGGCGCAGCACCTCGACGCCGTAGCCCGGAGCGGTGTGCAGCACGAGCTGGCCCGGCTGCCAGGTGCCGGTCGCGGCGAGGCCGGAGACGAGGCCGGGCAGCTCGCGGTCGGGGACGGCGAGGATGACGAGCTCGCTGCGCTCCACGAGGGTCGGGACCTCCAGGATGGGCGCCTGGGGCAGCATGGCCTGGGCGCGCTCGCGGCTCTCGGCGGACACCGCGGAGATGCCGACGATCGCGTGGCCCGCTCCGGCGAGTGCGGCGCCGAGGACGGGTCCGACGCGTCCGGCGCCGATGATGCCGAGGCCGAGGCGGCCGGAGCGGCGGGTGCTGTCGTTCATGCGTCCTCCTCGTCGGATTCGTGCCGAATGTCGTCTTTCGTGGCACTGGAGTCGACATTCTGCACGAATCCCGGGGTGTCCCTCCAGCGGTGGGTGCGGTCGGCGGCGGCGGCCGCCACGGCGCGCACCGCCACGCTCTCGAACAGGCGCTCGCCGGTCGCCGCGTCCATCGCGCCGAGCCGGGGATGCACCGGGCCGGACACCGTGTGGAACCGCGCCTCCGCCAGTCCGAGCAGCCGGTCGAGCGGGCCCTGCTGCAGTTCCAGGCTCTGCAGCCGGGCCAGCGGCACCACCGCGAGACTCCGCCAGACGAAGCCGCGGCGCAGCAGCACGGCCCCGTCCACCATCCGGAAACCGGTGCGCTGCCACGAGAACGGGCGCAGCCAGATCGCGCGGCGCGGGCTGCCGGTGAACGCGTCGCGGCCGCGGGAGGTCATGCCCTCCAGGATCGCGGCGCTGTGCTCCTCGGTGAACGCCGGGAGCACCAGCGACAGCACCTTCGCCACATCGGCCTGGTCGCCGACCGGCAGCATGGTCGTGTTCGGCTGGCCCGCCGCCCCCTTCTCGCGCGTGTGGCCGGCCGTGTCGATGCGGATCTGCCACCAGCCGAACGGCCGCCAGAGCAGCGGCTGCAGCACCTCGACGGCATGGATGCGACCGGGCGGCAGGGTCTCGTTGCTCGTCGTGAGCAGGCCGAAGCCCATCCGGACGCCGTCCGGCGTGCCCGCGATCGAGTACCGCAGCGACTTCGTGAAGCGGTTGATGTAGAAGCTCGCCGAGCCGATCAGGCCTGGGAGGACGACGATCAGCAGCCAGGGCGCGCCGCCCGCCGAGCCGATCACCAGCAGGACGATCACGGCGATCACGAACACCGTGAAGCCGCTCAGCACGAGCGAGCCGGCGAGGCGCGCGGGCGGGATCTTCACGACCGACTCCGGAGGCGCCGCGTTGGGGTCGAGCTCCGGCGCGAGGAAGTCGTCGATGCGCCGGCTGACGAAGTCGCCGACCTGGGCGGTGCGCGAGGCCGCGACGGCGACGCCGCCGGCCGGGGCCGCGGCCTCCGCCTCCCGGACGCCCGACGCGAGCCGCAGCACGTCCGACCGCAAGCCGTCGGCGAGCACCGAGCCGAGGTACGCCAGGGTCACGTTCGCGTCGTGCCCGGCCACGGAGATCTCCAGCTTCGCCGCCCCGAAGATGCGCGCGAGCAGCGGCCGCTGCACGTTGATGCCCTGGATGCGGTCGAGCCTGGCCTTGCGCTGGGTGCGGAACAGGATGCCGCTGCGCACCTCCACCGCGTCACCGGTGATCCGGAAGCTGTGCATCCGCCAGGACACGTAGAACGCGGCGAGGCAGCCGAACAGCACGACGGCGACGCCGAGCAGCGCCCAGCCCTCCCAGCCGTGGTTGTAGATCGCGTCGATCGGGTCGCCGCCGAGGACCGGCGCTCCGACGAAGAAGCCCACCAGCCGTTCGCGGAGGTTGGACAGCACGAAGCCCAGGACCGCGATGAACACGATGCCGCCCCGCAGCAGCGGCGTCGCGGGGTGGAGCCGGTGCCACTCGCCGTCGGTGAAGCGCTCGGCTGCGCGCTCGGCGGCGTTCAGCGGGCCGCCCGGCAGTGGCGCTCCCGGCGCCCCGCTCTGCGGCACGCCCCTGGGCTCCGGAACGGTCACAGCCCTGCCCGGCGGCTCTCCGCCAGCTCCACCAGCCGGTCCCGCAGCTCCGCGGCCTGCGGCTCCGGGAGACCGGGGACGACGACGTTCGTCGACGCCGCCGCCGTCACGAACTTCAGGTCGGCCAGCCCGAGCATCCGCCCGACCGGCCCGCGCGTGATGTCGATGAGCTGCATGCGCCCGTACGGCACCGACACGAAGCGTTGGAACATGATCCCGCGCCGGAAGAGCAGGTCGTCGGCGCGCAGGATGTACCCGATCGAGCGGGTGCGCCGGTTCGCGATGAACAGCCCGATCAGCGTCGCGACCACGACGACCACCAGCAGGGTCCACGCCCAGGACCAGCCCGCGACCAGCCAGAGGAACACCGTCCCGGCGCTCAGGACGATCCCGGTGAGGAGGGTGCTGACGACGACTACCACGACGTACTTCGGCGAGACGCGGTTCCACTCCCCGACGCTGAGGTCAATGCGAGCGGGCACGAGCGGCCTCCGGGTCGTCGTCCTTGTCGTCGGGCGGGAGGGTGCAGAAGAACTCGGCGACCAGGCCCGCGACGAGCAGGACCACAGCGCCCGCCGTGCCGAGCGCCGTCAGAAGCACCGCGTTCGAGGCGGGCAGCACGTCCCGGGTGAGGATGTAGATCAGGATGCCTGCGCCCGCACCGGTCAGCAGCGCGCCGCTCAGGCTGCACGCCTTGGCGAGGACGACGATGCGCGTCGCCTGGAACGGGTCGATGCGGCGCGAGCTGCGGCCGCGGACGGCCCGGCGGATCGGGACGGCGAACGCCACGACGATGATCGCGACGGCGACCAGCGTGATCGGCAGCGTCAGCGGCGGGATGAACACCGCGACGCCGGTGCCCGACGCCGCGAGCTCCCCGAGGAAGCCCACCACCAGTCCGAGCACCCCGAGGCCGATCAGGGAGGTGGGACGCGTACGGTTCATGCGTCGCCCGCCTCGTACAGCGTCACCGGGTCGGTCGCCTGGGCCGCCAGAGCGGCCACCGGCCCGTAGCCCGGCAGCACGGCATCCGGGTCCACCTCCAGCCACGGCACCAGGACGAAGGCGCGCTCGTGGGCGCGGGGGTGCGGGAGGACGATGCGCGGGTCGTCGTCGGCGACGATCCCCTGGTAGTCGACGATGTCGATGTCGATGGTGCGGTCTCCCCAGCGCTCCTCGCGCACGCGGCCGAGGGCGTCCTCCACCTGGTTGACCGCCGCCAGCAGTGCCAGCGGGTCGAGGATCGTGTTGACCAGCGCGACGGCGTTGAGGTAGGCGGGCGCCTCCTCGTCGATGCCCTCCGGCTTGAGCGCGGGCGTCTCGTAGAGCCGGGACACGGCCTCGACGCGGAGGCCGGGGTCGTCCGCGAGCAGCCGGAGCGCCTCCCGGATGGTGGCGACGCGGTCGCCCAGGTTGCTGCCGAAGGCGAGCACCGCCGGCACGCCCACGCGCAGGCGCTCGGGCCGCCCGATGCGGTTCGGCGGCGTCATGGCCGGCCCCGCAGGATGCGGACGGCCACGTCGCCGAACGGCACCTCGATCGGGGCGTCCGGCTTGTGCACTGTGACCTCGACCGAGTGCACCGGGTCGTGCGCGAGAACCACCCCGGCCACGCGCTCCGCGACCGTCTCGATGAGGTCGACCGGGTCGCGGCGGACCGCGTCGGCGATCTCGTTCGCCAGTTCGCCGTAGTGGACGGTGCGGGCGAGGTCGTCGGAGGCCGCGGACGGCGACAGGTCGAGGTACGCGGTCACGTCCACGACGAAGTCCTGGCCGTTCTCGCGTTCGAAGTCGAACACCCCGTGGTTCGCCCGCACGCGCAGCCCGGTCAGCACGATCGCGTCCGTCGGCGTGCGCGAGACGGACACGGCAGCGGAATCAGTCATCGCGTCCAGCTTGCCACGCCTGCACCACATCCAGGGCCATCCGCGTGGACGCCACGTCGTGCACCCGCACGGCCCAGACGCCGGCCTGCGCGGCGAGCGCGGAGATGACGGCGGTCGGCGCGTCGCGGTCCTCGACGGTGGCGCCGTCGCCGAGCAGCGTGCCGAGGAACCGCTTGCGCGACGCCCCGATGAGCACCGGGTAGCCGAGGGTCTCGAACTCGTGGAGGCCGGCGAGCACCTGCCAGTTGTGCTGGGCGTTCTTGGAGAAGCCGAGGCCGGGGTCGAGCACGAGCTTGGCTGGGTCGACGCCGTGGTCGAGGAGGCTGGTGACCCGGGCGGACAGCTCGGAGCGCACCTCCGCCACGGTGTGGCTGTAGACGGCGCGCGAGTCGGCGGCGTCGAGCCGGCCCCGCCAGTGCATGACGACGTACTGGAGCCCGGTGTCCAGGACGGCGTCCGGCATCCCCGCGTCCGCCAGTCCGCCCGAGACATCGTTGATGATCGCGGCGCCGGCGTCGGCAGCGGCGCGCGCCGTGGAGGCGTTGAGCGTGTCGACGCTGACCGTGACGCCGTGCTCGGCGAGCGTGCGGATGACGGGCACGACGCGGGCGCGCTCCTCCACCGGGTCGACGCGCAGCGCGCCGGGCCGGGTGGACTCGCCGCCGACGTCGATCAGGTCGGCGCCCTGCGCGACCAGGTCGAGCGCGTGCGCGACCGCCGCGTCCGGCTCCAGCCACAGGCCGCCGTCGCTGAACGAGTCGGGCGTCACGTTGAGGACGCCCATGATGAGCGTCACGCAGACGCCTCGTCGCGCGCGGCGCCGACGCCGATGAGCGCGATCAGCTCGGCGCGGGAGGCCGGCTCGCGGAAGGCGCCGCGCGCGGCCATGGTGACGGTGGTGGCTCGGGTCTGGCGTGCGCCCCGGGTGGTCACGCACTCGTGTGAGGCGTCCAGGACCACGAGCACGCCGCGGGCCTGAGCGCCCTCCTCGATCGTGTCCGCGATCTGCTCGGTGAGGCGCTCCTGGAGCTGCGGGCGCGACGACAGCGTCTCGATCACGCGCGGGATGCGGCCGAGGCCGATCACCGTGTCCCCGGGCAGGTACGCCACGTGCGCGACACCGAGGAACGGCAGCAGGTGGTGCTCGCACACCGACCGGAAGGCGATGTCACGCAGGATCACGGTCTCGGCGCGGGCGTCCTCCAGCGGCACCGGCTCACCGAGCTGCTGACGCGCGTCGACGCCCACGCCCGAGAAGAACTCGGCGTAGGCGTCGGCGACGCGTGACGGGGTGTCGCCCAGGCCCGGACGCGACGGATCCTCGCCGATGGCGGCGAGGATCTCGGCGACGGCCGCCTCGATGCGTGCGCGATCGAATCCGGTCATGCGGTGCGCGGCCTAGGCCGTCGCCGGCCGCGGCTTGATGGCGGGAGCACGCTTCGGCTTCGACGACGGCGGCTCCGAGTCGACTCCGCCGTCCACCGCGCCGGCGTCGATGGGCGCCTTCGGGAACGGGATGGGCGGAAGGTCGGAGATCGGACGCTTGTCGCTGGACAGCCACTGCGGGCGCTCCGGCAGCTTCTTCACGTCGGCGAAGATCTCGGCGATCTGGTTGTGGTCGAGCGTCTCGTGCTCCAGCAGCGCGGCCGCGAGGCGGTCGAGCACGGCGCGGTTGTCGTTGATGACCTCCCACGCCTCGTCGTGCGCCTTCTCGATGAGCGCACGCACCTCGGCGTCGACGCGCTCGGCGATCCGCTCCGAGTAGTCGCGCTGGTGGCCCATGTCGCGGCCGAGGAACATCTCGCCGTTCGCCTGGCCCAGCTTGACCGAGCCGATGTCGGCGCTCATGCCGTACTCGGTGACCATCTTGCGGGCGATGGAGGTCGCCTTCTCGATGTCGTTGGAGGCGCCGGTGGTCGGGTCGTGGAAGACGATCTCCTCGGCGACGCGGCCGCCCATCGCGTAGGCGAGCTGGTCGAGCAGTTCGTTGCGGGTGACCGAGTACTTGTCCTCCAGCGGCATGACCATCGTGTAACCGAGGGCGCGGCCGCGCGGGAGGATGGTGATCTTGGTCACCGGGTCGGTGTGGCGCATCGCCGCGGCGGCGAGGGCGTGGCCGCCCTCGTGGTACGCGGTGATCAGCTTCTCCTGGTCCTTCATGACCCGGGTGCGCTTCTGCGGACCGGCGATGACGCGGTCGACGGCCTCGTCCAGCGCGCGGTTGTCGATGAGCTGCGCGTTGGAGCGGGCGGTCAGCAGCGCGGCCTCGTTGAGCACGTTGGCCAGGTCGGCGCCGGTGAAGCCGGGCGTCTTGCGCGCGAGCACTTCGAGGTCCACGGAGGCCGCCAGCGGCTTGCCGCGGCCGTGCACCTCCAGGATCTTCTTGCGGCCGAGCATGTCCGGAGCGTCGACGCCGATCTGACGGTCGAAGCGGCCGGGACGCAGCAGCGCGGGGTCGAGGATGTCGGGACGGTTGGTCGCCGCGATCAGGATGACGTTGGTCTTCGGGTCGAAGCCGTCCATCTCCACCAGCAGCTGGTTGAGCGTCTGCTCGCGCTCGTCGTGACCGCCGCCGAGGCCGGCGCCGCGGTGACGGCCGACCGCGTCGATCTCGTCGATGAAGATGATGGCCGGCGAGTTCTCCTTGGCCTGCTGGAACAGGTCGCGGACGCGGCTCGCGCCGACGCCGACGAACATCTCCACGAAGTCCGAGCCGGAGATGGAGTAGAAGGGGACGCCCGCCTCACCCGCGACGGCGCGGGCCAGCAGGGTCTTGCCGGTTCCGGGAGGGCCGTACAGCAGCACGCCCTTGGGGATGCGCGCGCCGACCGCCTGGAACTTGGCGGGCTCCTTGAGGAAGTCCTTGATCTCCTGCAGCTCCTCGATGGCCTCGTCGGACCCGGCGACGTCGTCGAAGGTGACCTTCGGCGTCTCCTTGGTGACGAGCTTCGCCCGGGACTTGCCGAACTGCATGACCTTGTTCCCGCCGCCCTGCATGCCGGAGATCATGATCCAGAAGAACACGCCGATGAGCAGCGCCGGGATGAGGAAGCCGAGGATGTTCACGAACCAGTTGGGCTGCGGGACGGAGTCGTCGTAACCCTTCGGGAGGTTGGCGTCGTCGATCGCCTTGACGATGTCCGCGCCGCGCGGGGTGACGTAGTAGAACTGCACCTGGTTGCCGTTGGCGCCGTCCGCCTGCTTGAGCGTGAGGTCGACGCGGTTCTCGCCGTCGACGATCTTCGCGCTCGACACCTTGTCCTGCTGCAGGAGGTCGAGCCCCTGCTGCGTGGTGACGGGCTTGAAGCCCGACATGGTGATCAGGCTGGAGCCGATCCACACCGCGATGATCGCGAGCACGACGTACAGGATCGGGCCGCGGAAGATCTTCTTGAGGTTCATGGTGCGACCACAGTACCGCCTGGGCGCTGTGGGTCGGCTGCGTGTTCGCTCTGGGCGCGCTTACCGCGGATGGCCGTGTACGCCAGTCGTCGCGCCGATCCGGGGCCGGATCAGGAGGCCGGGAGGATGGCCGGCCAGTACTCCGCGATGACGCCGTCCTCCACCCGCACGAAGTCGTGCCCGGCGAACGACATCGTCTCGTCCCCCAGGGAGCAGGTGAGCACCCATCGCGCCGCCACGAACCCGTCTCCGACGAGCGGCCCCGCCTGGACGTCGAACTCGACCCGGTCGAACTGGTCGACGGTCTCCGCGATGGCCCGGGCGAACCCGCGCGGCCCGACGACGTCGCCCTCCGGCCAGTGCCCGACGGCGTCGCCCGCGATGATGGGCTCCAGCGCCGCGTGCCGGTCGCTCCACGCGGCGAGCCAGCGTCGGTACAGCTCGGTGGGTTCGTAGGGCATGGGGTCATCGGACCACTCCGCGGAGGCGGGCGCAAGTCGACAGGGTCGAATCGAGCTATTCGGTTGAAATGGTCCATTCAGGGCGTAATAGGTCTATATGGGCTAGCATGGTCGGTATGACCGCACTCATGCCCATTTCCGATGCGAAGCAGCACCTCGGCGCCCTTGTGGACCGCGCGCACCTGCAGCATGAGCTCGTCTCCCTGAGCAGGCGGGGTCGCCGTGTCGCCGTGCTGGTCGACGCCGACGACTTCGACCGCATGGTCGAGCGGCTGGAGGAGCTGGAAGACGCCCAGGCCGCCGTCGCCGCCCGCCGGGAGCTGGAAGAGACGGCGGCCGAACCCATCCCGTGGGAGGACGTGAAGGCAGAGCTCGGCCTGGCATGACCTACCGGATCGACGTCGCGCCGGCGGCGGCCAGAGAACTGCGCAAGCTGGACCCGCCGGCGCGCCGCCGCATGCAGGCGGTCGTGGAGCTCCTCGCGGAGACGCCGCACCCTCCCGCCGCGAAGCCGCTGGTCGACAGCGGTGGGGCGTGGCGCGTCCGGGTGGGCGATTACCGGATCGTCTACGACATCGAGGACGACCGGCTGGTCATCCTCGTGCTGCGGGTCGCGCACCGGCGCGAGGTCTACCGCCGCTGAGGGCGGTCGCCGCGCCGCCTAGCTGTAGACGGCCGGCGCCAGGATGCCGACGCCGCGGAGGTTGCGGTAGCGCTCGGCGTAGTCGAGGCCGTAGCCGACGACGAACTGGTTGGGGATGTCGAAGCCCACGTACTTCACGTCGATCTCGACGCGGGCGGCCTCCGGTTTGCGGAGGAGCGCGAAGATCTCGATCGACTCCGGGCCGCGGCTGTGCAGGTTCGCGAGCAGCCACGAGAGCGTGAGCCCGGAGTCGATGATGTCCTCGACGATCAGCACAGTCTTGCCGCTGAGGTCGGTGTCCAGGTCTTTGAGGATGCGCACGACGCCGCTCGATGCGGTGCCGCTGCCGTAGGAGCTGACCGCCATCCAGTCCATCGTGACGGGGATGCGCAGCTCGCGGGACAGGTCGGCCATCACCATGACGGCGCCCTTGAGGACGCCGACGAGCAGGACGTCCTTGCCCGCGTAGTCGGCCTCCACGACCCTGCTCAGCTCGGCGATGCGGGAGCGGATCTGCTCCTCGGTGATCAGAATCTCGGTCAGGTCGTCGTGAACGTCCGTGAGTTCCATGAGGGAGGCGCTGTCCTTAGCTGTCGGGGTGAAACGTGAGCAGGCCGTTCTGCCTGACAACTCTAACGCCTGGCAGGCTGAGCGGTCCCTGGCCGTGCCAGCCCGTGATGAGCTCGGCGACGGCGAGGGTGTGCGCCCTGCTCAGGGACACCCCGAACTCGGCGGAGACGACCAACCGGATGATGCGCTGGCGGAGCGCGGCGGGGTCGGCGGCGAGGCCGCGGACGTCCAGCGCGACCGCGCCGTCCTCGGTCTGGCTGACCAGCTCCTGGGCCCACTCCAGGGCGAGGCCGTCGAGGGCGTCGTCGTCCTCGCGGAGCTGCTCGGCGGTGCGCGCGAGCGCCTCGGCCACGCCGGGGCCGAGCTCGTCCTCCAGCGCGGGCAGCAGCCGGGTGCGGACGCGGACGCGCGCGAAGGCGGGGTCGTCGTTGTGCGGGTCGTCCCACGGGGTCAGCCCGCTGTCGACGCAGAAGGCCCGCGTCGTCCGGCGGCGCAGGCCGAGGAACGGGCGCAACAGTGTTCCGGTGTCGGGGCGCATCCCCTGGAGGCTGGACGGGCCGGAGCCGCGCGCGAGGCCGAGCAGGACCGTCTCCGCCTGGTCGTCCAGGGTGTGGGCGAGCAGCACGCGAGCGGCGCCGGTGTCCGCGCGGGCGCGGTCGAACGCGGCGTGCCGTGCGGCGCGCGCGTCGCCCTCGGGGCCGGACGCTCCGGGTACGACGGTGACGGGCTCCACGAGCACCGGGTCGAGGCCGAGGTCGCGGGCCTGCGCGGCGGCGACCGCTGCGACCTCCGCCGAGCCGGGCTGGAGGCCGTGGTCGATCACGATCGCGCCGGCCCGGTAGCCGCGGCGCGGGGCCTCGAACGCGGTCGCGGCGGCGAGGGCGAGGGAGTCCGCTCCCCCGCTCAGCCCGACGAGCACGAGCGCCCCGGGGGCGAGCGGCGCAGGCCGGGCAGGGCCGTGGTCGTCGTGCGGGTCGACAGCGGGCAGGCCGGCCGCGGCGGCCAGGGCCTCCCGCACCGCGCGGCGGGCATCGGCGATCGGCGGCGTCAGCCGCGGCCGGCGTGAAGCCCCGTCCGGCGCTCCACCCGCAGCTTCACCCGAGGACCCGTTGAGGCGCATCCAGTAACGTTAGTGCAGATTTCCAACAGCTAAGGAGCATCGGCATGGCCGCATACGACGTCGTCATCGAGATCCCGAAGGGGAGCCACAACAAGTACGAGGTGGACCACGAGACCGGTCGCGTCTACCTGGATCGCGTGCTGTTCACCAGCTTCGTGTACCCGACCGACTACGGCTTCTTCGAGAACACCCTCGGCCTCGACGGCGACCCGGTCGACGCGCTGGTGCTGCTCGAGCACCCGGTCTTCCCGGGCGTGGGCGTCAAGGTGCGCCCGGTCGGCGTGCTGAACATGTCCGACGAGGCCGGAAGCGACGCCAAGGTGATCGCCGTGCCGCACAAGGACCCGCGCTGGCTGCACATCCAGGACGTCAACGACATCCCGGAGCAGACCCGCAAGGAGATCGAGCACTTCTTCGCCCGCTACAAGGACCTGGAGCCGGGCAAGTTCGTCAACATCGAGGGCTGGGGCGACGCCGCGGAGGCCGAGGCCATCGTCGAGGCCGGCTTCGCCAAGCTCGCCGCCGAGGGCCACTGACGCAACGCAAGACCGCCGAGTGGGCAGAAGATCTGCCCACTCGGCGGTTTTTTGCGTAATTCGAGCCGTCTCGGCGGCTTGGGTCAGGCGCTGGGGCGGGCTACCTGGCCCCAGGGGGAGCCCCAGACGGACTGGATCTTGACGACGTCTCCCTCGGTGGGGGCGGCGATCATCATGCCGCCGCCGAGGTAGATGCCGACGTGGTAGAAGTTGCCGGGCGAGTCTCCCCAGAAGATGAGGTCGCCGGGCTGGCGCTGGCTGTACGGCACGATCTGGCCGCGATTGGCCGCGGTGAAGAACTGGTCGTTGACCGAGTGGGAGCCGATGTAGACGCCCGCGTAGGCGTACGACTTCATCGTCAGGCCGGAGCAGTCGTAGCCCGTCGGGCCCTCGCCACCGAAGATGTACGGCTTGCCGAGCTGCGCCTTCGCATACGAGATGGCGGTGTCGACCACGTTCCCGTTCGGCGGTGCGACCGGGCCGCCCCCGCCACCGCCGCCTCCACCACCGCCGGACGAGCTGCCGGACGAGCCGCTGCCAGCCTGTTGCTGGGCCTGCTGCTGTTGCTGCTGCTGGCGGATCTGCGCCTGACGCTGCGCCTCCGCCGCCGCTGCGGCAGCCGCTGCGGCCGCCGCCTGCTCCTGCCGGATCTTCTCGCCCTGCAGGTATGCCGCCTCCACCTGGGTCGAGGTGTTCTTGAGGGTCGCGAGCTGGGCGACCAGCTCGGTCGACTTGTTCTGCTGCTCGACAAGCGCCGCCTGGGCGGCGGACTGCGCGTTCTGCGCGGCGGTCAGCGCCTGGTCGGCGGCGGCCGAGAGCTTCTCGCGCTCGGTCTTGGCCGTCTTGGCCTGGGCGTTCAGCGACTCGGCGGTGTTCTTGTCCTTGGTCGCCTGGTCGTAGACGGCCTTCGACTGCTCGGTGAGCTTGCTCATGGTGCCGAGCTGGAACAACAGCTTGTCGGCGTTGGAGCCGGAGCCGCCGCCCTTGAGCAGGAGCTCGGTGCTGACGTCGGTGCTGCCGCCGGACTTGGCCAGGTGGGAGGCGAGGAGGCCGGCACGCATCTGCGAGGTCTTGGCCTTCGCCGCCGCGTCCGCCGACTGCTTCTCCAGGTCGGCCTGTTTCGCCGTCGCCTTCGCGAGTGCCTCCTTGGCCTGGAAGTAGGCCTCCGCCGCCTTCTCGGAGGCGATGCGGGCGGCGTCGACGCTGCTCTGGAGGCCGCTGATCAGGGTCGTGATGTTCGCGATCATCGCCTGCTGGTTGGCGACGTTGGCCTTCGCCTGCTGCACGTCGTTCCAGGACGGGTAGTCGACGGCCTGCGCCGGGGCGACGATGCCGATGGAGGCCGTGACGGCGCCCATCACGCCTGCGCCGATCGCGAGGCCGGTGCGGGTACGGGAGTTCTTCGGAGTATCGCTAGCCAAGGGGTGCCTGCCTTGCTCTCATGAACGGGATTCCGTCGATCTTCTGGCCGTTCACCAGCACTTCGTAGTGCAGGTGACAGCCGGTGGAGGCGCCGGTGCTGCCGACGCGGGCGATCGGCTGGCCGGCCCCGACGCTCTGGCCGATGCCGACGAGGATGCCGCCGTTGCGGATGTGCGCGTAGCCGGTCTGGATGCCGCCGCCGTTGTCGAGGAGGACGTAGTTGCCGTGGGTGCCGTCCGGCCCCGCGTAGACGACGGTGCCGCCGTGCGCCGCGTAGATGGGTGCGTTGCAGGAGGCGCCGATGTCGATGCCCATGTGGTACGTGCTGCCGATCCCGCCGGGGGACGGGCGGGGGCCGAAGCCGTCGGTGATCGGTCCGGCGGCCGGGACCGCCCAGCCCTGCGGCCCGACGTAGCCGCCGGGGAGGCCTCCCGAGCCCCGCGCCGCCGCCGCCGCGGCCGCTGCCGCGACGCCGGCCTCGTAGCCCGAGACCGTCTTGGCCGTGGTGTCGCGGAGGGCGGCGAGCTGCGCCTGCATGACGACGATCTGCTTCTGCTGCTCGGCGAGCTTGGCCTGCGCTGCCTTCGCGGCGGCGACCGCGGCCTGGAGGGCGGCGGTCGCGGAGACGCGGAGCTTCTCGCGCTCGGCCTTGGCGACCTCCGCCTGCGCCGACAGCGCCTTGGCGGTGTTCTGGGCCACGCGGGCGTCGGTGTAGACCTTGTCGGACTGCTCGGTGAGCTTGGACATGCTCCCGAGGCTGGTCAGCAGCGTCTCGGGGTTCGTCCCGCTGGCGCCGTTGCCGCTGAGGAAGATGTTGGCGGTGAGGTTGCGCCCGCCGGTGCGGTAGAGCTGCGCGGCGAGCTTGCCGGCTTGGGCGCCCGCCGCGTCGGCCTTCTGCTGGCTAGCGGTGGCCTGGGCCTCCAGATCCCTGGCCTTCATGTCGGCCGCGTCGAACGCCGCCACGGCCGCCTGGAGCTCCTCGCCGCGCTTGACCGCGGCCGCCTGGGTGTCGGAGACCTCCTGGTCGAGCTGCGCGATCAGGGTCGTGATGCGGGTCACCTGGGCCGCAGCCGCCGCCTCGTTGGCCTTGGCGTTCTGGACGTCCTGCCAGCTCGGGTACTGGTCCGCGTACGCCGGCGCGGCGATGGAGCCGACGACCCCCGTCAGCGCGATGGCGCCGACGGCGAGGAGGCGCAGCAGCGCCCGGCGCGGCCTGCGCCGGTGCGTGTCGTCTCTCGTCGCGTATCTCATCGTCACCTTCAACCCGTCGGATGGAACATCGGCTGTCACACGATCAACACGGGTCTCGTCATCACCAGGAGCAACATTAGCAACATCACCATACGCCGCCCTGGTCGGGGGTTGGGCGGCGGTGCTCGATCGGGACCACGTGCGGCTCGCACGGACGACAGGGGGCCGTCGCTCGCAATCCTCCCGGGCGTCCGGCCTCTCACCGGGCATTTCATCGGGGCGTGGCGGGAACCCGGGGCGATCGACCCGCCCGGGCTGCAACCCCGATTGGCATTCTGTCGGGGACTTCCGTATGCTTATGCGTCGGTGGTCATCGAAAAGCGAAAGCGATTCGAGACGATCCGGCCCCATCGTTTAGTGGCCTAGGACGCCGCCCTTTCACGGCGGTAGCACGGGTTCGAATCCCGTTGGGGTCACGATGGCATCCTTTACAATTCAATAAGCACCACAGTTAGGCCCTGTAGCGCAGTTGGTTAGCGTGCCGCCCTGTCACGGCGGAGGTCGCGGGTTCAAGTCCCGTCAGGGTCGCCACGGCGACAAGCCCTTCCACTCGGAAGGGCTTCCGTCTAGGTGGGCACGACTTCGTGCCTCCCGGCTCTGTAGCTCAGTTGGTAGAGCGTTCGACTGAAAATCGAAAGGTCACCGGATCGATGCCGGTCGGAGCCACCAGAGAAAACCCCCGGTCCGATGCGGATTCCGGGGGTTTTCTGTAGGCCTAGTGAGGCCGACGAAATGGCGTTTGACTACATTTTGACTACAACTGATTTCGCTGCTTGGGCATCGAGGGCGTTCGCAACGTCATCAAGGTCATCGTCGAAGAGGTCCGCATAGACGTCGAGGGTCATGGCGGCGGACGCGTGGCCGAGCATCCGTTGCACGGACTTGACGTTGGCTCCGGCCGAGACCGCGAGTGACGCTGCGGTGTGCCGGAGGTCGTGAGGTGTCAGCCGCGGAAAGCTGTCGTCCTTGTGCATGCACCGAGCGACCGCAGCGTTGAAGACGCGGTTGCGGAAGTTGCCGGCCCTTAGCACCCCACCGTCGGCGCCAACGAACACCGGCTCGTCTGGGTCGCGACCGGCGCACCGTACCTCTAGCGGAGCGGTCAGCAGATCGGGGAATGGCACAGAGCGCCGCTCGTGATTCTTGGGCGTTCCCCACACGATCACTCCCCGCGGTTCGGAGATCGCTCGAGCTATGTCGAGTCGTCGGCGCGTGAAGTCGACGCGGTTGACTTGGAGGCCGGCCATCTCGCCCCAGCGGAGACCCGTGTACGCGAGGAAAAGGACGATGTCGCCGTGCTCGCCGCATTCTGTTGCTAGCGCCCGCACTTGCGCGTGCGTCAGGTAGCCGTGCTCGCGGGAGGACAACCTCGGCAGCTGAACGCCGTCGGAGGCGTTGAGGGTGATGCGCCCATCGCGGATCGCATACTTCAACACGCCCGCCAGCACGAGATGTATCTGCCGCACCATGGACGGGCCGAGGCTGGCCGAGAGCTCGCCCACCCATGCTTGGACGTCGCTGTGTCGAACGTCCACGAGTCTTATGTTGCCCCAGCGAGGAAGCACATATTTGTCGAGGTGGAATCGGTAGCCCGAGCGAGTCGTCGGCTTCACCTGCACCTGGGCACGGAACCATTCTTCGGCCACGTGCGAGACCGGTGTTCTCGCCTTCGTCGGGTCGACCCACTCGCCCTTGGCTTGGGAGACGTTGACCGACGAGAGGAAGAGTTCCGCGGCACGCTTCGTAGTGAAGCCACGCTTCATCGTGTTGCGGTGGTCAGGCGTTCGGTACTGAACCCGATATCGCTTGCCTGCTGCTGTCTCGTAGGACTCAATCGATCCCATGTCCGACACCCCCTGAGTCGATGAGGCGATTGTCCGTCGGACCACTGACGTGCAGGTCTCCCTCATCCCGCAGCGGGCAACGCCGGCGCCGTCGGGGGCGAGGCGGGCCCCGAAACCCTCCCGTCGGCCGACGGACATCCGTGCGGACTTGGCGGAGCAGGCAGACGCCCGAGTCCGCCCACTCCGCCAATTGTCGGCGGTCGACTCTCAGCGGCCGGGGTCCATGTCTCCGGCGCCGTCGGCGGTCGGGTCATCGTCGGTTTGCTCGTGCGCGCCGTGCTGATGCGGGGCTCCCTCGTGCTCGGCCTTCGGGTAGTTGCCGCTACGCAGGTGTGAACTGCGCACCAGCGGCTGCTCGCCGGCGCGCTCCGACCCGACATAGGCGCCAACGATGTCCGATTCGGGGCCGGGGTGGCCCTCGGACTCCGTGTACTGACCGTGGACCTCGCGTAGCTCCGCCGCCTCCGGCTCCTTCTGGGTGTAGTGGCCCTCGACCCGGTCACGCTCCTCTGCTTCCGCCATGACCATCGCCTCCTTAGTTGCGGTATCGCAATTGTCTCACCGTGGACGCTGAAGGAGAAGCGTCAGCGTCAACCTCGGAGCCGGTCCGCAACTTGAGCAAATGTTGCCCGGGCGCAAGTGATTCGTTGTACAACTGAGAGAGTGGACGAACAGGGTGAGAAGCTGCAAGATGTGGATGCCGCGCTCCTTGCGGTGGACGTGATGATGCGCGTCGCGGCGCGCTCTGTGCTCGAGGTGGAGGATCTCGTCACGTCGCCGCAGCTGCGCGTGTTGGTAGCGATCGCCACCCGCGGCCCGCAAACCCTTGGCGAGATTGCCGCCGAGCTCGGCGTTCACGCCTCCAACGCGACCCGCACATGCGAGAAGCTCGTGCAAGCCGGTCTCATCACCCGCTCCGAGAACCGGGCGGATCGGCGTTTCGTGCACCTCACGTTGACGCAGGAGGGGACCGCGCTCGTACAGCGCGTGATTGGTCACCGCCGCGCCGCCCTGGCCGAGGTGCTCGCAGCGATGGAGCCTCGCGACCGGGCGACTGCATTGCACGCGTTCCGTGCGTTCGCGCACGCCGCCGGGGAGCGGCCGGCAGCGGACGGGCGATTCGGCCTCGTGCTGCCCGCGATCTCCTGAGGTGGTCAAGGCAGGGCTTCCCAGCCCACAAAGAACTTCATTGCGCAATCGCAAACATTGCGCGACACTAATCGTATCGACGTGATGACACGCCGCTTCCCAACGGAGGTACGGAATGTCCGATGACACGATCCCAGTCCTATTCCGCGGCTGGGGACTTAAACGAAGGAGCGGCCTGTGGGGCGAGTGCCTCGCGGAGTTCCTGGGAACCTTCGTCCTGATCGCGTTCGGCGACGGCGTCGTGGCGATGGCTGTGGCCGCGCTGCCAGGCTCCGGCCGCACGGAGGGGCCGACGACGTTCTTCCTCGGAACGGGCGACTGGCTCCTGATCACCTGGGGCTGGGCCATGGCGGTCGTCTTCGGTGTGTACGTCGCCGGCGGCGTTAGCGGCGCCCACCTCAACCCGGCGGTCACCCTAGCGTTCGCGGTGCGGCGCGGCTTCGCCTGGGTGAAGGTGCTGCCGTACATGATCTCCCAGCTGCTCGGCGCGTTCGTCGGGGCTGCGCTCGTGCTCGGCGTGTATGCGGCGGCGATCGGCGCGTTCGACACGGCAAGCAAGGGACCGAAGACGAACGGGCACACGCTTGCCTCGTTCTCGATCTTCGCCACCTTCCCTGCGCCGTACTACAAGGGCAACATGTGGGGGCCGCTGTTCGATCAGATCGTCGGGACGATGTTCCTGATCCTGCTGATCGCGGCCGTGATCGACCTGCGCAACACGGCGGTGAAAGCGAACCTGGGCCCACTGATCATCGGCTTCGCCGTGGCGGCGATCGGCATGTCCTACGGTGCGAACGCTGGGTATGCGATCAACCCGGCCCGTGACCTCGGCCCACGACTGCTCGCCTGGATCGCCGGCTGGGGGAATCTGGCGGTCCCAGGCGACGGACCCTGGTTCAGCTGGTACATGTGGGTGCCGATCCTTGGGCCGCTGATCGGCGGCGTGATCGGTGTCGTCCTCTACGACCTGTTCATCGGAGACATCCTCCACGCCCGCCTGCTAAAAGCCGGACCCCGGATACCAGTTGCTGGTGGTCCCCCGGCCGATCAGCCTCCCGGACCCGACACCAAGGAGCTATGAAACGTCACCGCACCCGCGGTGCCGAAACGAGGCAACCGACGACAACACTCCCCTCGTTCGTCGTTGCTCTCCGAGTGATCGGCCGGCTCTCACCTGAACCCTCCCAACGGGGACGGCACGAGCCGGCCGTTCACGCGAACCCACACATTGTGATCGAGACGGCGGAGACCACGGGGTCGGAATTCAGAGGGCGGTGACGTCTTGCCTGCGCGGATCCAGCCTCGATTCGCTGATCGCTATTTCTGGCAGTCGGCGATCCCCTCCACACCGTTCTGCCTTGAACCAGATCTTGGCTCGTACAGGGAGGGCTAGTTGGGTTCGCGTACGAAGCGGAGTACTTCTTCCCATCTGTCGGCGATGGGCCCAACGGCGGCTTCTACGCGTTCGACCTGCGCGTTGGGCATGCCTGCTGCGTACCAGTTGGCGTCCTGGATGGTGGCGTAGCTGTCTCCGGCGCTGTACAAGATCAGGGCAGGCGCGTTGCTCGAAGGGGGTGGCACGTCTTTGAATGCGTTGCGGTCCGCCGTTGCCCCGATCCCGCCGTGCACGTACGCCGCCTCGCGCATGTGGTCGAGGCGATCCTGATAGCCAGGGCGGCTGTTCTTCTCCATCAGCTTCGCGAGCTGTTTGCGTCGGTTGATGACCTCCGGGTCCGTGTCTATGCTGGCTCGTTTCGGCGCGGGTACACCGACGAGCGCAAGCCTGCTCACGAGGTGTGGATGGCGGGTGGCGAAGGCCGCCGCGTAGATACCGCCCTCTCGCCAGCCGATGACTGCGATTGGCCCATACTTGGTTCCGGTGGAGGTGATGGCTGTTGATTCGGCGGATCGGAGGTAGCCGGCAAGGTCGTCCACCCACTCGGACACCTGGAGGTTGTCTGGCTCGGTGGCGCCGTACCCGGGGCGGTCGAAGGTGAGGATGTGAAGGCCGGATCGGGCGGTCACGGTCGGGTCGGGGTCGAATCCGGACGCTCCTGGAGTGGGATGGAAGAAGATGGCAAGGTGTCTGGCCGCGGGGTCACCGATGCCGGTCATTCCTACATCGCGACCGCTGGGGAACCTGACCAATCGATATGTCATTAGGCGTGTCCTTTCGTGCCGAGAGCTGTACTGAGGCCGTCCACGAGGTAGGGCTCGACATCGGCTTCGCGCAGTGTGAGACCGTGACCGGGTGCTGCGCGGTCCGGGAGGAGGTCGCCGTGACGAAGGGCCGGAACGCCATCGAAGAACGCGCTTTCGATCCGCACGTGGTCGTGGAAGTACTCGACGTTGGTCACCGCCCGGAAGCCCGCCCCGACGCTCGCGTGCAATCCGGGCGCCGTGTGGGCGCTGAGCGGCAGCCCCCACGCGTCCGCCAGGGCCGCCGCCGCAGTGAACCCGCTGATCCCGCAGCGGGTGGCGTCCGCCTGCAGCACGTCGACGCAGCCGTCGACCAGCAGATCGCGGAAGTCGGCCAGCGTGTAGGCGTACTCGCCCGCCGCGACCCGGATCGGGGCGGGCAGGCGGTCGCGCAGCATCCGGAGTCCTTCCCGGTCGTCGCTGGAGACGGGCTCCTCGAACCAGCTCACGCCGCGTTCGAGGAACGGGTCGGCGAGCGCCAGGGCCTGCTTGCGGGTGTACGCGCCGTTGGCGTCGACGAAGAGGTCGACGTCGGGCCCGATCGCGTCGCGGGCGACCGCGACGCGGCGGGGGTCATCGGCAGGGTCCGTCCCGACTTTGATCTTCACCGCCGACAGCCCGTCGGCCGCCCAGGATCCCAGTTGTTCGGTCAGTTCGCCGTCGGTGTAGTCGGTGAACCCCCCGCTGCCGTAGGCGGGTACACCGTCGTGGGCTCCGCCGAGGAGCTGCGTCAACGAGACGCCCCGCAGCCGGGCTTTCAGATCATGGACGGCGATGTCGACGGCGGAGATCGCCGACGCGCTGACCCCGCTCCAGCCGAGGTTGCGGACGGCCCGCGCCATCGCCCAGTACAGGCGCTCACTGTCCAGGGGGTCGGCGTCCCCGATGACAGACCAGAGGGTGTCGCGCAGTACAGCGAGCGCACCTGCCGACGTGTAGGAGTAGCCGAGGCCGGTCTCCCCTCCCGTGGAGACGCGCACGACCAGCATGTCGGTGTGATCCCATTCGAGCGTCCCGTCGCTCTCCGGGCGTTCCCGTCCGCCGGTGGCCGTCGGCACCCGGTAGACCGCGGCCTGGACGGACTGGATGCGATCGGCGGGACTACTGCTCATCGTCGTCGTCCCGGTGCAGTGCGTGCTTCACCCGCTCGACGCCCTCGGTGAGGAGGGAGGTCGCCGAGTCCTTGATCGCTGCGAGCCCGTCCGGGTCGCCTTTCAGCAGCGCGAGGCCGGTGTTCTTCGCGAACTCGAACGTGATGTGCGGCGGCAGCGGCGGCACGTTCTTGCTGGTGTGCGCGTCGATGAGCGTCACCCCGGGATGCGCGAGGGCGGCATCCCAGGCCGCCTCGATCTGGTCGTCCGAGGTGACGGTGATGCCCTGGAAGCCCAGCAGCTGCGCCCAGCCCGCGTAGTCCACCGACTCGACGTCCTGGGAGGTCGACCAGACCGGGTTGGCGTCCTCGGTCCGCATCTCCCACGAGACCTGGGTCAGGTCGTCGTTGTGCAGCACCAGCACGACGAAGTTCGGGTTCGACCACCGCGAGAGGTACTTCTTGATCGTGATCAGCTCGTTCATCCCGAGCATCTGGAAGGCGCCGTCGCCGATCGTGCAGACGACCGTGCGGTCCGGGTAGGCGAACTTCGCCGCCTCCGCGTACGGCATGGCCGCGAGCATGGTCGCCAGGCGCCCGGAGAGGTCGCCGCGCATCCCGTCGCGCAGCCGGATGTGCTGGCCGTACCAGTCGGCGGTGGTGCCGGCGTCGGCGGTCACGATCGCGCCGGCCGGGAGGCGCTTGTTCAGCTCGTGGTACACGCGGCGCGGGTTCACGCCGTCGTCGTAGTGCTGCTCGGCCTGGGCGGCGAGCTCGGCGTCCCACTCCCGCATCCCGGAGGCCGCCTTCTCCTGCCAGGACAGGTCGTCCTTCTGGGTCAGCAGCGGGAGGAGCCCGGCCAGTGTCGTCTTCACGTCGCCCCAGATGCTCACGTCGGTGGGGTAGCGCAGCCCGAGCTGCTCGGGCCGGAGGTCGATCTGCACCGCCTTGGCCTGCCCGGTCTTCGGCAAGAACTGCCCATACGGGTAGTTGGTGCCGAGCAGCACGAGGGTGTCGCAGTCCTGCATCTGGTCGTAGCTCGGCCGCGACCCGAGGAGGCCGAGCTGCTGGGTGTGGAACGGCACGTCGCCCGGCACGACCTGCTTGCCGCGCAGCGTCGTCATCACTCCGGCGCCGGTCAGGCGGGCGGCGGCGAGGACTTCCTCGGTCGCGCCGACCGCGCCGTGCCCGACCAGGAAGGTGACCCGCTCGCCGGCGTTGATGATGTCGGCGGCCGCCCGGAGCTGCTCCGCCGGCGGGGCGATGGCGGTCGACGGCGGCACCGCGCTCGACCGGGACACCCACATCTCCGCGCCCGGAGCCGCCATCTCCATCCCCTGCACGTCGTGCGGCAGGATGACCACGCACGGCTGCTTGCGGGTGATCGCCGTCCGGAAGGCGGTGTCGATGACGGCCTGCGCCTGCTCGGGCGAGACGATCGTCTGCACGTACTCCGCGACGTCGGAGAAGGTCTGCTCGAGCTTGCTCTCCTGCTGGTTGAACGTGCCGAACGAGTTCAGCCCCTGCTGGCCGACGATCGCGACCACGGGCTGGTTGTCCATCTTCGCGTCGTACAACCCGTTCATCAGGTGGAAGCCGCCCGGGCTGGAGGTGGCGATGCAGACGCCGACCTCGCCGGTGAACTTGGCGTGCGCCGTGGCCATCAGGGCGCAGATCTCCTCGTGGGTGGGACGGATGTACTCCAGCCCCTCCCCGGCGCGCTCGGCTTTGCCCAGCATCCCGTCGAACTCGCCGATGCCGTCTCCGGGGAACGCGAACACACGCCGCACGCCCCACTCCCGCAGTCGTCCGATCACGAACTCGCTGACCGTCGTCGCCATGCGTCTCTCTCCTTCAGTCGTTGCGGTGGATCAGGCGGTCCGCCGCGCGCGCGGCCACCGCCATGATGGTGAGGGCGGGATTCGCGCTGCCCTGCGTGGGCAGCACGCTCCCGTCCGTGATGAGCAGGTTGGGGACGGCGAACGTCCGGCAGTCGGCGTCGACGACCCCGCGCGTCTCGTCCGCGCCCATGCGCGCGCCGCCGACCAGGTGGGCGTAACGCTGCACGGTCATGGTCTCCTGAGCGCCCGCGGCCTCCAGGATGTGCTCCATGGTCGCCTGCGCGGCCTTCGCGAGCGCCCGGTCGTTGTCGCCCTGCGAGTAGGCGAAGTGCGCGACCGGGAGGCCGTAGCGGTCCTTCTCGTCGGCCAGCGTGACGCGGTTCTCGGCCCGCGGCAGGAACTCGCAGAGCGCGCCGAGGCACGCCCAGTGCACGTAGTCGGACATGTAACCGCGCAGGTCGGCCCCCCAGTGGCCCTGCGCCATGACGTGCTCCGCCCAGGTGATCGGCAGCGGCGAGACGGTCTGGATGGAGTACCCGCGCTTGTACGGCTTGGCGGGGTCCGTCTCGTAGAACTCCTCCGTGCTCACCTCGGGAGGCGGCGCCTTCCACATCCGGATCTCCTGCTCGAACCGGCCGGCCGTCTGCGGCGCGCCCTGCACCATCAGGTAGCGGCCGACCAGGTCGAAGTCGTTGCACAGGCCGTCGGGGAAGCGCGCCGACGCCGAGTTGAGCAGCAGCCGCGGCGTCTCGATGGAGTACCCGGCGATCGCCACCATCCTCGCCTTCTGGAAGCGCGGGACGCCGTCCTTCACGTAGTGGACCCCGGTCGCCCGGCCGGTGAACTGATCGACCTCGATGGAAGTCACCATGCTGTCGGCGCGCACCTCCGCGCCGTGCGCGAGCGCGTCCGGGATGTGGGTGATCAGCGGCGAGGCCTTGGCGTTCACCTTGCAGCCCTGCAGGCAGAACCCGCGGTAGATGCAGTGCGGCCGGTGCCCGAAGCGCCCGTTCGCGATGGCCACCGGCCCGACCTTCGCCTGGATGCCCGCCGCGTACGCGCCGCGCAGGAAGGTCTCCCCGTTGCCCGACACCGGATGCGGCCGGTGCGGGTAGCGGTGCGGGTCGCCCCACGGCCAGTCCTCGCCGGCGACCGGGAGCTCGTTCTCGATGTCGTCGTAGAACGGGGCGAGGTCGGGGTACTCCAGCGGCCAGTCCGCACCGACGCCGTCGGCGCTGAACGTGTGGAAGTCGCTCGGGTGGAAGCGCGGCACGTAGCCGGCGTAGTGCACCATCGACCCGCCGACGCCGCGGCCGGAGTTGTTGGAGCCGAGCGGCACCGGGTCGTCGCCGCCGATCTGCCGCGGCTCGGTCCAGTAGAGGTGGTGCGAGCCGGCCTCGTCGCTCACCCAGTCGCGCGCCGGGTCCCAGAACGGGCCGGCGTCGAAGGCGACGGCGTCCCAGCCGGCGCGCGCCAGGCGCTGCAGCATCACCGAGCCTCCGGCGCCGCAGCCGACGATGGCGATATCGACCTCGTCGCTGTCGGCGAACCGCCGCATCTGGTGCCGCAGCCGGGGTTCCTCCCGGGAGCCGTCGGGCGTGAGCAGCCACGCGGAGTCATTGCGCTCGCGGACCGTGCTCATGAGCCGGCCGTCCCGGTGCGCGGTATGTCGCCGGGCTGCGCGTCGGCGACCTCGAACGGCTCGCGGCTGTCCACGCCGAGGTTCTTGTAGCCGCGGGGGAACGCCGGCCCGGCGAAGCCGATCTCGTCCCAGGCGGCCGGATGACTGTAGAAGGCGGTGCAGGCGTAACGCGTCCAGAGACTCCAGATGCGCGCGCGGTGGAAGCCGCGCCATTCGCCGTCGCCGTCTTTGATGCCGGAGAGGAGGCCGAGCTGCTGCTCCTCGTCGCACGCGGCGAAGGCGCGGCCGTGCACCGCGTGGGCCTCCGCGTCCAGGGCGGCGAGGCTCGTCCGCCACACCTCCCAGTCGTCGGCCATCGAGTCGTAGTGCCAGCCGTCGGTCTCCTTCGCGGCCAGCCGGGCGTCCACCATCGCGGTCACCGGAACCCGGCGATCCTCGGCATGCTGGTCCAGCAGGCGGTCGAACAGGGCGGTCGCGGCCGCCTCCTGCACCGCGTCGAAGAACCGGATGTCCGGCGGACGGCCGACCCGGGAGAACACCACCGAGCGCGTCTCCTCGTCCCAGTGCTCGGCCTGGTCGAGCACGTGAAAACCGGGGAAGCGCTCGGGGACGCCGTCGCTCGGGGTGTGCGCGGTCACTTCTCGCGCCTCAGGACGGCGGCCAGCAGGCCCATCCCGCCGACCAGGGTGACCAGCAGCGGAGCGAGCAGAGGAGGACCCATCTCCAGGTTGTAGCGCAGGTTCCGCCAGCCGCCGGGCTTCTGCCCGACGCCACGGGCATGCAGCCAGACGCCCTGCAGACCGTTCGCCACGATCGTGGCTGCGGCGATCGGGAGCGCCGTCTTCGCGGCCGTCCTGCTGAAGAACCCCGCCACCCCGGCGACCGCGCCGATCGGCCCCAGGATCACGGGAGCCCACATCCACCGGTTGCCGAAGCTCGCCTTGTCGTGCTCGAAGTAGATCTCGGCGGCGGTCACCACGGCGCCCGCGGCCGTCAGGGCCGACAGCGAGCGCTCGAACCGCCCGGTCTCCACATCGCGGACCAACCGATCGACGCCGCGCACGACCTCCTTCCGCCGCGCCCCGCCACCCCGGCTCTTGTGCGTCATCGCCGCCTCCAATCGATTGCTTTATCGCAAGCGTTGCACTTCGCAAGGGCGTGGGCTAGTCCCTCGGAGTACCTTTTCAGGCTTAAGTCGCGCGAGGTGAGCGGGCGCCTGAATTGCAAATTGCGAGAATTGCGAGTTCGCAATGTCTCGGGGTCATACTTGAACCGTGAAACCCTCTTCGGAACCCGCTGAGGCCGTCGACGCGGCGATCGCTGCCGCGAACGTCCTGATGGGCGTCGCCGCCCGGTCGGTTCAGAGAGTGGAGGACGAGGTGAACAGTTTGCAACTGCGGGTGCTGATGCTGATCGAACTCGACGGTCCCCAATCGCCGGGCGCGATCGCGACGGAGCTGGGCGTTCACCCTTCCAATGCCACACGCACCTGCGACAAGCTGGTACAGGCCGACCTGATCTCGCGGGCCGAGGACCCGCAGGATCGACGCTTCATCCGCCTGGAACTCACGCGCCGCGGCACGGCGCTGGTCGAGAAGGTCATCGCGGACCGACGCGAGGCGCTGGCGGGCATCCTGCGGGAGCTTTCTGCTGCTCAACTCGATCAGGTTGTTCTCGGCCTACAGGTCTTCGCCGAGGCTGCGGGCGCCGAGCCCGCGCGCGACGGCCGGTTCACCCTTGGCTCGCGCTGACCGACGCTCGCGGCTAGGGCTTACCAGCCGCAACTGCCCAGCGTGCCTGTGATGCTTGGGGCATGGATGTTGCGGGTCTGCAGGAAGAAGTTGAAGCTGTCTCAGCCTCTTATGCTGAGCGTCACGGGATCAACCGGACTGACGATTGGTTCGTGCTCAAGCTGGGGGAGGAGGTCGGTGAGCTGACTCAGGCGTATCTAGCCAAAAACGGTCAGGCTCGCGACAAGGGACGCAGCGACGCGCAGATTGAACAGGACTTTCGCGCCGAGCTTTCCGATGTCCTTGCTCACGTGCTTCTCCTCGCTCAGCGATTCGAGGTCGACCTGGTCTCCGAAGTCGAGCGGAAGTGGCTGGTGTGGAAAGCTGGGCGTACGAATGCATAACGAGTCGTGGACAAACTAATTGGCGGGAGCCCAGGACAAAGTACTGGCGGAGATTGGTTCGAGCTTGGCTGAACGGACAGTTTGCGTTGGCAGTCGCCAGCAGCTTGAACGCTGACCCACTGAACTCTCTGGCTAGGAACGGCCCGCGTCAGCGAAATAGGAGCCGAGTCGGAGGCTCGCTCACTCCGTGAAGCACCTTCGCGTTTTCATTTCTCGTATCATTCGCGCTCGTTGCGGGACGGTAATCACCATCGTCGCCCTAGCGGTCACCTTCCCGTCCGGGGGCCCCAGCCTGACGACGCCTCCGCTTCGTTGGTGCGATCCAGGTTACGAGCGTTGAGGCGAGTGTGTTGGCAGGCACCAGGCCTGCACCCCCGTCAGGGGGAATGAACCGGCCGTAAGCGGGCCGAAATGCCAGTTCGTCGGCGGTGCCACGTTCTCGAACGACATCAGCGCCCACCATCCCTGATCCGCCTCGCCTGCTTCACAGATAGATCTGACCTGCTCCCGGGGTGAATCGCCTTGCGAACAAGGGAAACTACCGCTTGCGTCGAGCGATCAGGAACGCCACGACCAGGACCACGAACAGTGTCGTGAATACCGCGACAAAGGCCCCGGCACTGATTCCCATCCGTCCTCCTTGCGAATTCTCGCAAGACGACGGTATCAAAAATCGTCGTTCGAACCTCCAGTCCCGCAGGGGGATTGCTGAATGGGCGTTGCTTGAGGTTTGATTCGACGAGGCTGTCAGATGTGGGTGCGGGGGTGGTTGGGTCGGTAGGAGTCGGTGCCGGTCTGGATGGTGGTGCCGTTGAGGGTGCCGGTCGACGATGGCGGCGCAGAGGCGGGAATCGTGAAGATCTTGGTCTGCCGAACAGTTACGGATGGGTCCGAGAACGCCGACCTCACCGCCGGCAAGGTCGGCGAGACCCGTGGTTGCGCCTGGACTCGAGCCAAAAGGGCTCCAGGAAATACCCAATGAGGGAGAAGTCCAGACCTATTGCGAAACAACCACGCCCGTACGCCCCGCGCGGACCAGCGGTTGAAGTTCTTATAGATCGTGTTCCAGTTCCCAAACCGCTCCGGCACGTCCCGCCACGGCGCCCCGGTGCGGAACCGCCACACTGTCGCCTCGACCACCGTGCGTCGATCCACCGGCGGCCGCCCCGCCGACTTCGCCGTCTTTAATAGCGGACCGATCACCGCCCACGCCTCATTCGAGACTCGCCCACGAGGCGGCCGAGGACGTTTAGCAACACGGCCTAGTCGCTGTGGCCTTGCGCTGCTGCCGCAGCCTGGAAACGCTCCCGCGGATCGCGGGCGAGCGGGGTCGGCGTGGGATCGCGTGACGTCAGGAAGTTGCCGATCCAGCCGAGCACGAGGCGCACGCGGCCTCCTGGGCTCGGCAAAGCAGCGGCGTGATAGAGCTTGTCCGCGGCCCAGGCCGGTGCGCCGCGCAATCGCACACCGCGGATCACCGCCGCGCCACGCGCGCCGCCGTAGCTGGCGAGCGTCCCCAGCGAGGTGTGCTGGTAGTCGCGTGCCGGTCGCCCGTCGAGGGTGCGGCGAAGGTTCTCTGCGAGCACCCGCGCCTGTCGGACGGCGTTCTGCGCGTTCGGCGGATAGTAGGCGTGCTGCTTCTTCCGGGTCAGGTCGGGGACCTGCGCGTCGTCCCCGAGCGCCCACACCCCCTCGAGCGGAGTGCCGCTGTCGTGGACGGCCTGGAGGCGGGCGTTGCATCGCACATGACCCTTGGGGCCGCGGGGCACGTCGGCATGATCGAGCACCGGGTTGGGTGTGACCCCTGCGACCCAGACGATCGTGTCGGCCGGGTGGGTCTCGCCGTTCGAGAGGGTGACCTGGCCGTTCTCGCAACTGGTCATCTCGGTGTTCAGCAGCACATCGATGTGCCGGCGGTGCAACAGTTGCAGCGTCCAGGTGGACAGCTGCTCCGGGAGCTCCGCGGCGATGCGCCCCGCCGCCTCGACCAGGAGCCACCGCATTTCCTCAGCGGCCAGCCCGGGGAAGCGAACGAACTCGGCGGCCGCCAGGCGTTGGAGCTCGGCGATGGCTTCCACGCCGGTGTAACCTCCGCCGACGAACACGAAGGTGAGTGCCCTGCGGCGCTCCGCGGGGTCCGACGCCGCCGAAGCGAACCGGATACGACCGATAACCTGGTCGTGCAGGAACTCCGCCTCTTCGATGCTCGAGAAGCCGATGGCGTTCTGGGCGAGACCCGGCACGGGCATCGTCTTCGTCACGGCGCCGAGCGCGAACACCACCTGGTCGTAGTGCAGCGGACGCTCGGTCCCGTCCAAGGCGCGGACGATGGCGATCTTGGCCGAGGTGTCGACCGACTCCAGTGATCCGGCGACTAGGTCGGCGTGCTTCAGCCGCCGCCGAAGCGGCACGGCAGTCTCACGGGGCCGCGTCTCGCCTCCGGCGACCTCCGGGAGCAGCGGCTTGTAGGTCAGGTACGGGTCCGGTTCCACGACGGTGAGCCGCATCCGGTTCGCCCGCACGTCGCCGCGAAGCTCCCTCGCGAGGGTGAAGCCGGCAAACCCTGCTCCCAGGATGAGGATGTGCGGTGCGCTCATCGGGCCCTCGCCTTCGTTGCTTGCGTCGTGTCGATCGGGATTCGATCGCGGGTTGTGCCCGCCTCGCCGGCGAGCAGGTGGAAGGCGCTTCGCACCAGCGCGAAGTGGCTATAGGCCTGAGGCATGTTGCCTAGCTGCTGGTCCCGGTGCGGGTCCCACTCCTCGCTCAGCAGGCCGACATCGTTGCGAAGGGTCAGTATCCGTTCGAACAGGTCCTCCGCTTCATCGCGGCGGCCGGCGCCGACGAGAGCGTCGACCATCCAGAATGAGCAGAGGATGAACACCCCCTCGTCGCCCGTGAGGCCGTCGTCGCTCGCACCGGGACGGTAGCGCAAGACGAAGCCGTCCTCGGTGAGGCCCTGTTGGATGGCCTCGATGGTCCCGAGGACACGCTTGTCGTCGGGTGCCAGGAAACCCACCCGAGGGATCAGCAGTAGGGAGGCGTCCAGTTCACTCGAGCCGTATGCCTGCACGAACGTGTTGCGCGAGGCGTCATACCCGTTTGCCAGGATGTCCCGACGAATCGCCGCGCGCGTCCTCTCCCAGCTCCTGATCGGCCCGGGGAGGTCGAAGCGACGCGCCCCTTCGATCATGCGATCGAAAGCTACCCAGGCCATGACCTTGGAGTGCGTGAAATGCCGACGCGGGCCACGCATCTCCCAGAGTCCGTTGTCGGGTTCCTGCCACCGCTCGGTGAGATGGTCGAGAAGAGCGACTTGGAGTCGCCAGACGTCGTCACTGGAGCCGATCGTCGACCGCGTGAGCGCCAAGCCGTCGAGGACCTCGCCCCACACGTCCAACTGGAGTTGTTCGGACGCCGCGTTGCCGACGCGCACCGGGGTCGAGTCGTCAAAGCCGCGGAGCCAGTCGAGCGTCTGCTCCGGAAGCCGCCTGCGCCCATCCAGCCCGTACATGATCCGCAGCTCCGCCGGGTCGCCGGCGATCGCGCGCACCAGCCAGTCCCGCCAGGCGCGGGCCTCGTCGGTGTACCCGGCGGTGAGCAACGACTGGAGTGCAAGCGCCGCGTCACGCAACCAGCAGAACCGATAGTCCCAGTTGCGCGCGCCTCCCGGCTGTTCGGGCAGGGAGGTGGTGGGCGCCGCGACGATGCCGCCCGTGGGCAGATAGGTCAGCGCCTTGAGCGTGATCAGTGAACGTTGCACGGCGTCCCGGTGCGGCCCGTACACGAGGCTCTGCGCGCTCCACCGGGTCCAGAACAACTCCGTCGACGCCAGCGCCTCGTCGGGATCGGTCGGCGACGGCGGCTGCTCATGGCTCGGATACCAGGTCATCACGAACGACACCCGGTCGCCGGCGGCGACATCGAACTCGGCGACGGTGCGAAGATCACGGCCGGAGAGCGGGACGTCCGAGGCGACGAGGACGGCGTCCGGCCCGGCCACGGCTCGGATTCCCCGCTCGGAGTGCGTCACCCACGGGACGACGTGGCCGTAGTCGAATCGCAGCACCAGTTCGGTGCCCATCCGCACTGTTCCCGATAGCCCTTCGACGATCCGCACGAGGTCGGCGCTGCGGTCGCGCACCGGCATGAAGTCGGTGACCCTGACCTGCCCATCCGCCGTCTCCCACTCGGTCTCGAGGATGAGCGTGTCATCACGGTAACGGCGTCGAGTCGAGCGGCCTCCACCGATCGGCGCCACCTGCCACCTCCCGGCCGAAGCGTCGTCGAGAAGAGCGGCGAAGCAGGCCCCCGAGTCGAACCGTGGAAGGCACAGCCAGTCGACGGACCCGTCGACCGAGACCAGTGCAGCCGTATGCAGGTCGCCGATGAGGGCGTAGTCCTCGATCCGTGGCGAGGTCACAGACCGCCGCCGCCGTGCATGATGCCGCCATCAACGAACACCGTCGTGGCGGTCAGGTATCTCGCCTGGTCCGAGATGACGAACGCAACCACCTCGCCGATCTCCGCCGGGTCCGCCACATGCCGCAGCGGGATGGAGTTTTCCAGCTTCTGGCGAAGCGAATCGTCCGTCATCGTCTGCTCGTTGATCGGCGTGTCCACCGCTCCCGGCGCGACGCCGACCACGCGTATCTGCTGGGGGCCGAGCTCGACGCCGGCGGTGCGGGTGAGCATCCGCATCCCGCCCTTGGAGACGCAATAGGCGAGGTTGCCGGGCATCGGCCAATCCTCGTGCACGGACGACATGTTGACCACGACACCGGGCGACCCTTGGCGCAGGAACTGCTTCGCCGCCCGTTGCGTGCCGAACACCGCGCTTTTGAGATTGATGGCCACGACCTCGTCCAATACCTCCTCGTCCAGTTCGAGGAGGCTGTGGCGCTTCTCGATACCGGCGTTGTTGACGAACGCGTCGAGCCGGCCGAACTCGTCGACCGCGGAGCCGATCAGCTTGTCGATGCCCTCCGTGGTCGTCACGTCTGCTTCGACCCCGATCGCGCGACCGCCGTCGGCCGTGATCTCCTTCACGAGTTCGGCCGCGTCCTCAGGATGCGCGATGTAGTCGATCACGACGGCTGCTCCGGCCGCGGCGATGGCGCGGACGATCGCCATTCCGATGCCGCTGTTGCCGCCTGTCACGACGACGCTCTTCCCGTTCAGGTCCATTGCTCAGCTACCTCGTTCATGCGCCCCATTGAACACTTTATTTGCGAATATGCAATAGTTGCAAACTAGTAGCACCTGAATGATCCGACGCTCGCCGAGACTTCGAGGGGGCATGCCCACACTTTGATGTCAACCCCGTCGGACGCCCGTCGCCATGCGGGGCTGCGTTGCACGCGTCGCGTCGACTGCGGCGTTGCACGCGTCCCGTCGACTTCGGAAGGCAAGCCATGACCGCCAAACTGAACCGCACGGCACTCGAACACGCCCGCTCCCTCGTCGGGGAAGAGCCGGATCGTGCGCGACGGACGCGACGACTGGAGCGAGCCCGCTTCGAGCGCCGACGACGAGAACTTACGCCGGCTGCATCGGTGCGCGGTCATCTCGCTGGAGAGCCGTGCGGCGCAGACCGACCACGACGAGATCGCCCGCGTGGCCAAGCAGCTCCTCGACCAGATCGACGGCTGAAGAACCTCCGTCACGCCACGCGGGTCAGATCCGCGAGTGGGACTCCGGCGTCGCGCAGCCGGTCGATGCGAATGGGCGTTCACATTCATTCCCGCGACGACGCGCTCGCCTCGGATCCAGAAGGCGCTGATACGTGGCGCCGACGACATCAGGGCGGATCGGCGGGGTCCCCAGGGTAAGTGATCTGCCGTCCGTCGACCTGAGCGAAGGACGTGAGCATATGCGGTTTTGCGTTGGTTTTCGAGAAGATGTGCCTGATATTGAAGTGGCGGATGAGCAGGGCATCCGCGATGAGCGAGCGGTGGCATCGCCACGGAACCGCCTCGGCGCACATGACGACAACAACAGTGTCCTCGGCGAACGTGATCAGTTCGTTCAAGCCAGTCAAGAACGAGGGCGTTTGCATGTAGTCGGCGTACGCCCTGAACGATGCATTGCGCCACCCGCCATTCAGATCCGTCCGGTTGCCATGTCGGCGGCCGCCGAGTTTCTCGTTGAGCCGGTATCCAAGGTCGACCGCAGCGAGCTCTGTCGGCAGCACGTCGATCGCGTACTGCGGATTGTGCCGCGACTTCGGGATGCTCCGCACGTCAACGACCATCTGGACGCCGTGCGCTCTCACCATCTCGACAAATTCCGGAAACGGATGCGAGGAATGGCCGACCGTGAATATCGGGTTCCCGCTCACTGCATTCCCCCAGGTGTCGCTGCCGCCTTCAGCACATTGACTGGAGTGAGTCCACCACTCCCGACCGGCGTGCACCGAGCGACGTCCCCGGCTACCCTCGTCACGGCAGCTGCTCTATCGCAACCATTGCATTTTCGCAATGAATACTACTACCATGGGGGGGAGTGGCGCTCGGAGACTGCCGCCCGAACAGCACCTCGACGACTAGCGGGCCGCGCGCCCGATCGCCCCGAAAGTAGACGCCTCCATTGCTTCTCGCCGACTCCGGATTCTCCGGGCCGTCCATCAACGACTTCTTCCCGCCCGCACTCTTCTTCGCTGGGACACCATTCGAAGTCAACCGAGTCACCATCATCCGCCTCGTCGCCACACTCGCGATCGTGTTCGTCTTCGGTCTGGGTACGAGGCGCATGAAGGTTGTGCCCAGTCGCTGGCAAAGCATCGTCGAACTCGGGTTGGACTTCGTCCGCGTCAACATCGCTGAGGATCTGTTGGGCAAGAAGGACGGCAGACGATTCCTGCCACTGTTGACCACGATCTTCTTTATGGTTCTGTTCTTCAACCTCACGAGCATCGTCCCTGGACTGAATATGGCAGGGTCCGCGGTGATCGGCGTGCCCTTGGTCCTCGCCATCGTCACTTACGGGACGTTTATCTACGCCGGCATCCAACACAGCCCGGCTGGGTTCTTCCGCAACGCGTTGTTCCCACCGGGGGTTCCATGGCCGTTGTACATCATCGTCACGCCCATCGAGCTGATTTCCATCTTCTTAGTGCGGCCGGTAACGCTCATCCTGCGTTTGATGATGAACATGGTGGTTGGGCATCTGCTACTCGTGCTGTTCTTCTCCGGCACCGAATGGTTCTTGTTCGAGTCCCAGGGGTTGTTCAAGCTGTTCAGTATCGGCACCATAACGTTCGCGTTGGCGTTCACCTTGATGGAAATCCTTGTCGCGGTATTGCAGGCGTACATCTTTGCGTTGCTTACCGGCGTCTACATCCAACTCGCGGTCGCCGACACGCATTGATATACGGATCTCCTTGTCGAGAGAGTCGTTCGTCGAGATGGTCCTCGCAAGCCTCGTCGCGGTGGCGAAAGAGACACCCAATTGACCCGACTAACTTACGCCGGGGTTCTTTCACACTCAGAAGCGGCGATACGGGACAGTCAGAGCGCTGCTCCAAACGCTTAGCGGGAAAGTTGCGCGCGACGAGACAAGGCCAGACGACAGGATACAGGAGCAACGAAGGAAGGCAAGAAGGAATGAGACCTGAGGGAGGACAAGTGGAGGAGCGAATAGGACTCGACAAATAGGACACGAATCGAAGAGCGTAGATCGGATGCTAAGAGCGGATGCACGCAGGCACTTAAGTGGAACGGCCCGAGCCAGCCGCGGTCCCAAAGGGCTCCCGCGTCAACACGGTTGCCTCCATGTCCCCGGCGTTCGACGCCGAGCGATCCGCATTGCGCAACCCTGATCCTCGTGGACAACGGTGTCTACTTGCGACGGTGCCACATGGCGATGCGGGGTGTCTGAGTAGTGGCCCCGCGTCGTAACCCGAGACGATGACGGGGCCACTTTCATGGCCTTATGCCGATGGTCGAGGACGCCGCAGGCGGCGCAGTGCTGATGAGGTTTGAGGGCCTTTCCGCCGCTCGATCGTAGCTCGTTCCCGGTGCTCCGTGCCGGGCTTTCGCGGCATATGCTCACTCCGCTGCGCTCCGCTCCGCTATTCCACCGACCCGGCACTGCGCGCCTCCCACTCGCTCTCGATCACTCGCCGGAAAGGCGCTCAAAACGATCGACCTTGGGAGTGAGTGGGATGCGGGTATTCGTCATCGACACCAGCAACATGGCACCGGAACTGCAGGGCGGACTCCTCGGCGTGGAAGGGTCCTCGAACCCGACCGCAGCGGAGAAGCAGGAATGCGTTGAGACTGTCAGCACATACGTGATGGACGGGTGGGCGATCGCTGCCGACCCGCACACTGTGATCGGCTGGCTCGGCGCCCTCACCGCGGAGACGGCTTGCGTGCCCTTGGTCAACCTCACCCGGCTCTCTCTAGGTCAACCCGCGCAGCACTCCGCACATCTCTGACCTACCGACTGTCGACTCTGCCACGCGGCCGGGTGGTTTGGAGTGTTGGGAAGCCGGATGCCCGGCCGCGGGATGTGGTCGGGCAGTGACCCGATTCTGCGAATGTCCGATTTGCGCGTCAAAACCGGCTGGGAATCACAACGTGTAGGTATGAGGGCACCGGTTTCGAGGACGGCACCACGGCGCAGTTCGCCGTTCGCTGCGCTGGAAGTCTCGCCGAGCTCACAGCAGAAGTGGCCAGCACTTCCCTTGTGCACTAATGCGGCGGCGCGATCGAACACGCTGAGCTGCAGTCGTCTCAGGCTCGCGTCGGTGGTTAAGAGGACGATGATCGCGTGGTCTCTTGATACGGCTAACGACGAGGAGAAACGCCCCGATTCCGATCAATTTCTAGCGGGTTTCGGACATTTGGGCTGTTTGCGCGCCAAAACCGCCTTGGAACCGGAAGTTCTAAGTAGAGGGACTCTTTTTGGAAAGGACAACACTGTCCAGTTCGGGAAGTCCACGACGAAGTTAGCGGGAGGTGAGTGCAGGTGCGAGGCGGAGTAGCAAGATGGAAGCGGGGACAGTCCTCCCACGGCGTCAAGCAAGCGGTCAACTACGCCTTCAGCGGTGTCTGTGACGCAACCCTCACCGCCAAGACCGCCGACGGGGTCATAGCCGCCGCCGGCTACGCGGGCGCCGTCATGACCCGGTACATCGTCGAGAACGGCGCCATCCGCGACGACCTCCTCACCCGCGACCAACTCAAAGACTGGGTCGACGGACTCGACCCCCTCAACGGGGAACGCCGCGGCCGAGACCTTGAGTCCCCCGTCGCCGATCTGGTCTTGGATGCGACGATCAACGCCCCGAAGTCGTTCTCCATCGCCGCGATGCTCGACCCCGACCTGGCCGCCGCGTACGAAGACCTCCAAGATCGACTCCGCGACCGGATTGTGAAGCTCTGGCAGTCCGAGCTGAACGCCCGCCGTGGCAAAGGCGGCGCCATCCGCGAAGACCTGGCCCGGATCGAAGTCGTCGAACTCCGCCACGAACGCTCCCGCTCCCTGGACCCGCACAAGCACCGCCACCTCTGGCTGAACGTCAAAGTCCAAGGGCAAGATGGCAAGTGGTCCAACATCGACACGAGGGTGGCGTTGCGGTTTCAGAACGTGATCAACGCAGAGGGCGACCTCGCCTCCCGCACCGACCCCACCTGGATCACCGCTCTCGCATCTAAGGGGTTCACCCTCAATGAGGACGGGGAGATCGCCCAACTGCAGCACCTGGTGCGACCTTTGTCGAAGCGGTCCGCACAGATCGAAGCCAACAAGACCACCCGCACCGCCTGGTGGAAGCAGCAGCACCCGGGTCAGGAACCCTCGCATGACGTGTTGAACCAGATCGACCGATGGGCGTGGGCCACCGGCCGACCCGACAAACCCCGTGACCTGGACGAAAACGATTGGGCGGAGCTGATCCGTCGGGAGCTGACGGCGGCTGATCCGGCAATGAGTCAAGAACGCGGCGCCGTTTCCGCTGCTGGTGCTTCGATCGAGGACTTGGATCTGGAGCTTTTGGCAGCCCAGGCCGTTGTCGACGCGGATGCCCGCTCGACGGGCACGGGTGGCCGGTTCAGCGACATGGACATCCGGGCCGGCGCGATTCGCGCGATCGCGACAACGGGCGTTGTGGCGGATCGCAGTGAGCTCGCTGCAACCGTCGATGTGGTCGCGGAGGCGGCTGCTCGCACCTACACGGTGACATTGTTGAACGAACCTGATATCCCGAAGCACGTGAAGCATCGGATGGCCACTTCGGCTGTTGTCGCGAAGACCGCCCTTGCCAATCGAATCGAGGCGATGGCGGCGCCAGGGGATGCCGTTCCGACCCGCGAGATCACCGCAATCGCCCATGCGCTCGACCCCGAGCGCGTGCTGGACGGCGACCAGACCGACGGTGCCGCCGCGCTCGCCGGGACCGCCTCGATCGTCTCTATCACCGGGGCCGCTGGAACGGGCAAGACCACAATGCTCAAGGTCGCCGGCTCCGCCCTTCGCCGGCACGGCCGAAACATGATCATCGTGGCTCCCACCAAGAAGGCCTCCACCGTCGCCGGACGGGAAACGGACAGCGCCGCCTCCTCCCTCCACCAGCTGCTCTACGACTATGGATGGCGCTGGACGACGCGCCCCTCCGGCAGCACCGAGTGGACGCGACTGCTCCCCGGCTCGGTCGACACCACGACGGGTGCCGAGTATCGCGGGCCTCGGATCCCTATACGGCCGGGCGACAGGATCGTCGTCGATGAGGCCGGCATGCTCGATCTCGAAGCAGCGGCCGCCCTCATGGATGTCATCGAACGCACCCGGGCAACTGTTGCGGTCGTCGGCGACGATTACCAAGCTCTCCCCGTCGGGCACTCCGGTGCGATGGCATTGTTCCGATCTGCATCATTCGGGCGGATCGAACTCACGAATATTCACCGGTTCCGCGATACCGATTGGGCCGACCTCACCTTGCGACTTCGCGACGCCGACGGCGCTGAGGAAGGACGACGGATCGCTGCGGAGTTGATCGAAACCGGGCACGTGACACCAGTCAACACCGAGGTCGAAGCTCGGCAAACAATGGTCGATGGATGGTTCGAGGCGGTCCGACACGGACAGACGATCGCTCTCGTCACCGCCACCCATGCCGAAGCACAGCAAATCAACGACAGCATCCAGACGCAGCGCATCGCGTCAGGTGCACTAACCGCCGCTCGTCAGGTGCTCGGTCAGTCCGAACAACCATGTTTCGTGGGAGATGTTGTCCAGACAAGACGCAACGACAGCACGTACGGGGTGGAAAACCGTCAAACCTGGACCATCAAGAGCATCACCAAAGACCACGTGCTCCTGGCCAGCCTCACCGATTCGTCTCACCTGAGGAAAATCACGCAAGAATACGCCCGCTCGCACCTGCATCTCGGCTACGCCAGCACCGTGTACGGCGTCCAAGGAGAGACCACTGAGCGATCCATCGTGGGCCCCGGCGTCGACGCGGCTGGCCTTTACGTCGGCCTCACCCGAGGCCGCGGGAGAAACGAAGCGGTCGTCATTGCAGGAACTACACGCGCCGCAATCACCGAACTAGCCGATAGCATGCAACGCCAGCCGCGAGAAGAAACGCTCGAGAAATCCCGGATCGCCGCCCGCCGCGAACTCGCCCGCGCATCCCACTCCGACCGGACCCGAGTCTCGGCCCCTACCGAGGCCTCGTCACCGGCATTGCGCTACTGACCTGACCGCACTGTTACCTTGATACCAAGCCCGAGGCCAAGATTTTGAGCCCGAGCCGGTTCGCGCCTGCCAACGTCGCGTCGACCGCGTGGTACCAGAGGATCGCCACGCCAAGCGCGTCGGCCTGCTGCTGTGCCACCGGCCGCACGCCCCCACGCACGAAGATCAACGCCTGCCGACCATCGGAGGCGGCAAGCCTCGCAGCAGTCTCAACCGCGTCGACATCCAGATTCCCCCGTCGATTGTCGACCCATGCGAGATAGAGAGAACTGTAGAGATCGCAAAGCTGCCGCGCCGGATCACGCGTCGCGACAGTTTCCACCGCGCCCAGATAGATCATCCATTCGCGGCACAACTCGACCGCTTCATCGGCAGAGACACCAAACGGCCTCGGTGCCGGAGGCTCACCTTCCACTCCACCAGTTTGCCCGACGCCACGGTCACCCGGCCTGACGGAGCAGCCTTTGTGCCCATTCGTCAAAGCCTCCCCGCACAACGGTGACGGCCGTGTACCCGACAGCTCCGAGAATTGATTGCGCTGCGCGGGCTCGCGGTCCAGCTTTGCAGTAGAGGACGATGGGGCGCTCGAATGATGCGCCGTCGATCGAAGCATTTCGCCTGAGGCGGCTGAGCGGGACAAGGCGCGACTCTGGGATCCGACCGGCGGCCCACTCGTCTTCTTCTCGCACGTCGACGAGCTCGAATTCCGATCTCCCGGCGGACCGTTCTCGAAGCAGGTGCTCAAGTTCCGAGACGGTGATCGAGTCGTCATGATAGTCGGCCACGACTTTGGGATCGCATATGTCTGGTTCGTCGGCGAGGCGCGCGGCGACGTGTCGTTCCGGATCTCTCACGACATGAAGTTCCCGCCAGGAGGCCTCCTTGAGGTCAAAGGTCGCGAGCCTTCCCAGCAGGGATCGCCCGGTACCCGTGATGAGCTTGAGAGCCTCGGCAGCCATCATCGAGCCTGCAACGCCGCAGAGCATGCCGAAGACCCCCGCTTCCCCGCACAAGGGCGCTGACTCGGGTGGCGGTGAGTCGGGGAAGAGGTCGCGGTAGGTGGGTCCGTGCGCGCTCCAGAAGACGCTGACCTGCGCTTCGAATCGGAGGATGGATCCCCAGACGCAGGGCTTCCCGGTGATCTCTGCGGCGTCGGAGACGAGATAGCGGGTCGTGAAGTTGTCGGTCCCGTCAATGACCAGGTCGTACTGCTCGAACAGCTCTCTCGCGTCAGCGGGCGTGAGGCGGAAGGGATAGGTCTCTACCCGGACGCGCGGGTTGAGCGCTGCGATGGAGTCGCGCGCGGACTCGACCTTGAGCCGGCGGACGTCGCCGGCGCCGTGGATGACCTGGCGTTGGAGGTTGCTCGTCTCGACGTGGTCGTCGTCGATGATCCCGAGCGTCCCCACGCCGGCGGCGGCCAAGTAGAGGAGGGCGGAAGAGCCGAGGCCTCCGGCGCCGATAACGAGCACGCGGGCGTCCTTGAGTCTCCGCTGGCCGAGGACTCCGATCTCCTCCAGCAGGATGTGACGTGAGTACCGGTCGTATTCGTCGGCCTCCAACTCGGATTCGGGTTCAACGAGGGGCGTCATGCTGTTGCGGTGGGTGGTTTTAGTCACAGGTCGGGCCGGCCTTCCATCGAAGAGGAGGCGAGCGCTCCGGTCCGCCGGGGAATGCGCCCGGAGAGGGCGGCGAGCCGACCTGCGATGACGGCGTGGCGGAAGGCGGTCGCCATACCGACGGGGTCCTGTGCGCGGGTCACGGCGGTCGCCAACAGGACGGCCTCGCAACCGAGCTCCATCGCCAGAGCGGCGTCCGAGGCGGTGCCGATGCCGGCATCGAGGACGATCGGCACGTTCGCACGCTCGGCGATCAGAGCGATGTTGTGCGGGTTGAGGATACCCAGGCCGGTGCCGATGGGCGCGCCGAGCGGCATCACAGCAGCGGCACCGAGATCCTCGAGCCGCCGCGCGAGGGCGGGGTCGTCGTTGGTATAGGCGAACACGGTGAAGCCGCGTTGGACAAGCTGCTCGGTAGCCGAGACCAGCTCGCCGCCGTCCGGCAGCAGGGTCTCCTCGTCTGCGATCACCTCCAGCTTGATCCAGTCGGTCCCGAGCGCTTCTCGGGCGAGTTCGGCGGTGAGGACGGCCTCCCGGGCGGTCAGGCAGCCGGCGGTATTCGGCAGGAGCCGGATGCCCCTGTCCGCGATTAGGCGGAACAAGGAGCCTTCCGCGGAGGGATCGTGCCGGCGCATCGCCACGGTGGTCAACTGCGTGCCAGACGCGGTCAGTGCCGCACCGAGTCCGCTGTAGCTCGGGGCGCCCCCGGTGCCCATGATGAGGCGCGACGTGAACTCCACGCCGTCGATACGGAGGACGTCGACGTCAGGATCGACAGCGTTCGCGAGCATAGTCATCCTCCCTGGGTCGCGCTAACGATCTCGACGATGTCTCCGTTGGCGAGCTTTTCGGCCGACCAGCCGCTGCGCGGGATGACGGCGGAGTTGACGGCGACAGCGATGCCGAGCGGCGCTGCGTCAGAGGCCACTCCTCCGACCGCTACCCGAATGCCGGTGCGCTCTTCGACGAGGTCCGCGATGGAGAGGTTGGCTCCTCTGGTCTGCGACTGGCCGTTGACGGTGATCGTGATCATGCGGGGGTACTTTCTGCCGTTGTGCTGATGCTGTTTCGTACTGCGAATCGGTCGGGACGGAAGTTGTGCCAACGCTGGTCGTGCTCCCCATCGATGAGGCGGAGACAGATCTCGGCGACCATCGGCGCGAGCAGGACGCCGTGGCGGAAGAGTCCCGTCGCGACGATCAGTCCCCGCACGTCGGCGCCATCCGGTCGCATCACCCGGCCGAGCAGCGGCCCGTTGTCCGGCGTCGCCGGGCGGGCACGCGCTGTTGCTTCGACCAGTTCCAGCTCGGCGACCGCCGGCACGATCTCCTGCGCGTCGCGCAGGAGGCGATGAATGGCGCCGGCGGACACTCCGGGCATCCCGTCCTCGCGTTGGGTCGCGCCGACGACGAGCGTGCCGTCGGAGCGTGGGACGAGGTAGACGCTCTCGCCGTGCACGAGCCCGCGCACGGTGGCCGTGAGCAAGGGCCGGAGGGTGGTCGGAACGCGAAGCCGCAAAATGTCACCGAACACGGGTCGCAACGGGAGGTGCAGTCCTCCCGGAAGGGCCTCGATTTCCTTCGCGTCCAGACCGTTCGCGAGGACAACCTCCTCCGCCACAACCTCCTCGTGCTCGGTTCGCACACCGTGCACACGTGAGTCCGGGTCCGCCGAATCCGAATGCAGCAGCCCGACCGCGCGCTCGCGAAGGATGACGCCGCGACCGGTGTGGATCAGATCGTCGACCAGACACCCGGCGAGTGTCCGCGGGTCGACCTGATGGTCGCCGCCGACGAGATAGGCGGAAGTCACGCGCGGGCCGAGCAGGGGCTCCTTCGCACGAGCGTCCCCGGTCGTCAACCTCTGGACCTCGAGGTTACAGCGACGGTGCGCGGAATGGAGGTCGGCCAGAGCCCGCCGGTCGCCGGCGTCGATCCCCACCAGCAGGGTCTCCGTCGGCAGATATCCTGTCGGTTGGCCATCGGGGGAGAGCTCACGGACGAACTCCGGGTACCGGGCGGCAGAGGCGAGCATGAGCGGGAGGAGGGCGTCTTCCTGGTAGTGGTACTCGCTCACCGGGGCGAGCATCCCCGCCGCGGCGAAGGTGGCGCCCCGCGCGGGCGCCGGGTCGAACAACCGGACAGTGCGGCCAGACCGGGCGATCCGCCAGGCGATGGCTAGGCCGATGATCCCGCCGCCAACGACCGCAACGTCGACGACCGTCCTGTCGGAGCGGCTCGCGACCCCGGATACGCTGATCTCATGTCCCTCGCCGCCGCTCAGCTGTACCTCTGCACCGACGCCCGCACCCCTCAGGGCGACTTCGCCCACTTCGTCGACGCCGCGTTCTCCGGAGGCGTCGACATCATCCAGCTGCGGGACAAGACCCTCGAGGGAGGCGAGGAGCTCGAAGTCATTACCGTCCTTGCCGAGGCCGCAGCCAGGCATGGGAAGCTGTGGTCGGTCAATGACCGCGCCGACATCGCCCTGGTCTCCGGGGCTCCGATGCTGCACCTCGGTCAGAAGGATCTGCCCGTCCCGGTCGCGCGGACGGTCCTCGGCGCACGAACGGCGATCGGGCTCTCCGCCCACAGCGTCGAGCAGGTCGACGCCGCGATCGCCGCCGACGACTTGGACTACTTCTGTGTCGGCCCGGTCTGGGCGACGCCGACGAAGCCCGGCCGCGCCGGGGTCGGGCTCGGCCCGGTCCGCTACGCGGCCGATTCCGCCTCGGAGCGGCCGTGGTTCGCGATCGGCGGCATCGACGAGACCACCATCGAGGAGGTCGTCGCCGCCGGCGCGCAGCGTGTCGTCGTGGTGCGGGCGCTGACCGAGTCCGATGATCCCGCGGGCAGCGCCAGGCGCTTGCGCGCATCGCTGCCGATCCTCGCCCATCACGGCTAAGGCCGGGTGGAGGTGGGTGCAGGCAGGTAGACCTTGCCGCCTGATTCGGCGAACTCGGCGGATTTGGCCGCCATGCCGGCGACCCGCTGCTGCTCGGTGACGCCGCCGAACTGGTCGCGGATGTCCTGCGAGATCCGCATCGAGCAGAACTTCGGGCCGCACATCGAGCAGAAATGCGCCGTCCTCGCCGGCTCCGCCGGCAGTGTCTCGTCGTGGAACTCCTGCGCCGTTACCGGGTCCAATGACAGCGCGAACTGGTCGCGCCAGCGGAACTCGAACCGCGCCTTCGACAGGGCATCGTCGCGGGCCTGCGCGCCCGGGTGGCCCTTGGCGAGGTCCGCGGCGTGCGCGGCGATCTTGTACGTGATGACACCCGTCTTCACGTCGTCGCGGTCGGGCAAGCCCAGGTGCTCCTTCGGGGTGACGTAGCAGAGCATCGCGGTGCCGTAGCGCGCGATCTCGGTCGCGCCGATCGCAGAGGTGATGTGGTCGTAGCCGGGCGCCACGTCCGTCACCAGCGGTCCGAGCGTGTAGAACGGAGCGCCCTCGCAGAGTTCCTGCTGCCGCTCGACGTTCTCCCGCACCAGGTGGAACGGCACGTGACCGGGCCCTTCCACCATCACCTGCACGTCGAACTCCCAGGCCCGCTTGGTCAGCTCGGCGAGGGTGTCCAGCTCTGCGAACTGGGCGGCGTCGTTCGCGTCCGCGATCGACCCCGGCCGCAGCCCGTCACCCAGCGAGAATGCGACATCGTACCGCGCGAAGATCTCACACAGCTCGTCGAAGTGGGTGTAGAGGAAGTTCTCCTGGTGGTGGGCGAGGCACCAGCCAGCCATGATCGACCCGCCGCGGGAGACGATCCCGGTCACCCGCTCCGCCGTCAGCGGCACGTAGCGCAGCAGGACCCCGGCGTGCACGGTTATGTAGTCCACGCCTTGCTCGCACTGCTCGATGACCGTGTCCCGGTAGACCTCCCAGGTCAGCGCCGACGCGTTCCCGTTCACCTTCTCCAAGGCCTGGTAGATCGGCACCGTCCCGATCGGGACAGGAGAGTTGCGGATGATCCACTCCCGGGTGGTGTGGATGTCGTCCCCCGTGGAGAGATCCATCACAGTGTCCGCACCCCACGTGGTCGCCCACTGCAGCTTGGAGACCTCCTCGGCGATCGAGCTGGTCACCGCGGAGTTGCCGATGTTCGCGTTGATCTTAACCAGGAACGCCTTGCCGATGATCATCGGCTCCGACTCCGGGTGGTTCACGTTGTTCGGGATGATGGCCCGGCCGGCAGCGACCTCCGACCGCACCAGCTCGACGTCGCAGTTCTCCCGCAGCGCCACGAACCGCATCTCCGGGGTGATCACCCCGTCGCGGGCGTATCGCATCTGAGTGATCGTGCGCCCCGGCTTCGCCCGGCGTATCGGCGGCCTTGCGCCCCGCCACTCGGCCGACGCCTCGCCCCGGCGGATGGCCGAGCGGCCGTCGTCCTGGAGGTTGCGCTCCCGGCCCGGATAGACCTCCGTGTCGTCGCGCGCCACGATCCAGTTCTCGCGGAGAGCAGGCAGCCCGACGACCGGGTCGCTGCCCGGCCCCTCGGTCCGGTAGACCGTCACCGGCGGATTCGCGGACCCGTCGGGAGAAGGATCCAATGCGATCCGGTCGACCGGCACATGAAGGTCATGCTCCGTGTCGCGCAGATAGGCCAGAGAGCGTGCAGCTACGACAGAATCCATCGAAGAGACTCCTACTTCCTTCGCCGGCATTACCCGGACAGGTTCGAACGGTCGCAGGCCGCATCAGCCCGATCTCAGCCCTTGCGAGGGCCCCCGTGTGGATGCACCGACCATAGCGCACGATCCCCAAGCGCGTCGAACCGCACCTGCTAATGTCGCGCCATGACCCCCCGAGAGCGCAGCATCCCCCGCGTGCTCAGCATCGCCGGCACCGACCCCACCGGCGGGGCCGGCATCCACGCCGACCTCAAAAGCATCGCCGCCAACGGCGGCTACGGCATGGCCGTCCTCACTTCGCTGGTCGCCCAGAACACCACCGAAGTCCGCACCATTCACACCCCACCCGCCGACTTCCTGGCCGAACAACTCGACGTCGTCAGCGACGACGTCACCATCGACGCCGTCAAGATCGGCATGCTGGGCTCCGCGGAGAATACGGCCATCGTCAGAGCGTGGCTCGCGCGGGTCTCCCCGCCCATCGTCGTCCTCGACCCAGTGCTCAAAGCCAGCATCGGGCAGCCGCTGGGCAACGACGATCTGCTGCAAGCACTCGTCGACTTGTTGCCCTCATGCGACGTCGTAACACCCAACCTCGACGAACTCGCGGCCCTCACCTCCGAACCGACCGCGCCGTCATGGGATGCCGCGATCGCGCAGGCCCAACGGCTGTCCGAACGGTTCTCGGTCGCGGTCCTCGTCACCGGCGGCCACCTCGGCGGGCCATCATCCCCCGACGCACTCGTCGACTCACACGACACCCTCGGCACCGGCCAACCTGTCACCCGAATCACCACTCCGCGCATCGCCACCAAGAACACGCACGGGACCGGTTGCTCGCTGTCTGCGGCGCTCGCCACGAATCGCGCGCTACTCGACGACTGGGTGAGCGCGCTCGACGCCTCGAAGAGGTGGCTGACAGTCAGCCTCCAGTCCGCCGACGATCTCGACGTCGGCCACGGACCAGGGCCACTCAACCACCTCAGCCAATACTGGGAACACCTCCGCACGGCAGCGGGACCCGTCAAGAGTTGACGGTTTCTGTCCTCCATAGTGAGGACACAACCAATTCACCCGTAGAGTGTTGCTCACCCAGGGATGCCCGGCCGACGTGGACACGCATTCGACTCGGATACGTCTCAACCCGACACGGATCGGCCGGCATCCCCAGGGCGCATCGTCGCTGCAAAACCAACCGGCGAAGCGTATTTTGGTGGCATGCCTGAGGATCCACGACGACTCACCAGGGAAGCGACCTTCCGCTCCCCGAGCGGTGCGATCTTTCGTCGGGTCAAACTCATCGACGGCCGACTACCGCAGTTCGTCGACCTCCCCTCAGCCGGCCGATCCGGCGCGCGAGACCACTACATCCTCGCGCTGAACGATCCGGTCCGGCCCATCTACCGCTGGCAAGGCCAGCTCTCCGTGAACTGCACGGCGTGAAAACGACCGTGGCGCCAGCCTCCCTCTTGGCCTAAAGTTTGGATTGAAGTCCCAATTCGGGACTTCGTGTATTCGCTACAACGGGAAAGCGGCCGTTATGTATTTGCTGCGCAGCTACTCGGGGGAACTCACGCTAACGTTCAATCACGACGATTTCATTGCGCTCTTGACCCGCTCAGCGGAGCGAGGACTGACACCAGAGGCGTACGTGGAATCACTCGCAACAAGCGCCTATCGACATCCACTGACCATGCGTGAGGCGGAAGCGGATGTGACCGGCCCGAGGTAAGGTGCTCAAGCCGCCGGCTTCGGGAAGCCGCAACCCGCCCCGAATTGCACGGCAACACGGACCGGATCCAGAGCGGAAATCCCAAAGCGGTGAGTAAACGGTGAGTTTGGCCAAAAACCATTGACCGGGCAGTCTGGGCCGCAGCCCTAGTTCCCAGTGTTTATCTGGGATTCCTGGCCACGCGAGTGTAGTTCAATGGTAGAACTTCAGCTTGCCTGAACTTGCCTGATACCCCCAAACGACGCTTCGCTTGCCTCTCAGATCCTGCTCACGAGGATGTCCGAGATCCGAGATCGCCACTGTTCCGCTCGAGCATCGTCGGCAGAGCCGAACAACGCGGCGTTGAGATCGTGGAGCTCGCGGTCAGTGAGCGTGTCGAGATCAGCGAATTCGATGCCGTTGAAGGCGTCATCGGAGAGAGCGGATTGCATGGCTCTAGCCTGGCGCAAACTATGCCGAAACCGCCATCCCACTCGCGATATACATCATAAATGTTGGGCTTTACACTTTAAAGCGTCGTCCTCGGTCGCGGCGCGTGACTACATTTCGACTACAACCGTACGAGATCGTATGAGGTTCTATGTGATCTCAGTAGATCAACTTCCGCGGAAAATCAACGGTTTTAGCTCGTACGGGGTCATATTAGGTCCTAGGATTTCGACTGAAAATCGAAAGGTCACCGGATCGATGCCGGTCGGAGCCACTGGAGAAAACCCCCGGTCCGATAAGGATTCCGGGGGTTTTTTGTTGGCCTCTGAAGGCCTGCGAAACGACGTTTGACTACATTTCGGCTCCGGCCGAAACTGCACGTGATGCGGCGGTGCGCCTGTGATCGTGGGGAGCTCTCGGTGTTCGGGGCGCGGCATTGTCCTGAGCAATCCTCGGGGGTACGTTGAGCGTTGTTCCACCGTCAGGAGCCGGCTGCACGGCCTCGGCTACCCCCAGGAGACGGCCGGTCGCTCCCAGACGCTCTACGCCCTCGAAGGCGGCCACTTCGCCGCCTGGGAGCAGCCGGACTCCTCCGTGAGCGAGATGCGCGCGTCGTTCGCGACGCTGCGCTGACGAGCCGCGTCCGCCGAGGCGTCGGTGTCCGCATTCGGGTGAAGGAGAACGACGATGAGCATGATCGATGAAGCCTTGGCGGCCAATGCGGTCGCCGCGGCCGACTACGACGCGAGCCATGCGGGGCCGCCGAAGCCCAAGATCGCGATCGTCACCTGCGCGGACCCGCGCCTCAGCGGCATCCTGCGACTGCTCGGACTGGATGAGGCCGACGTCGACATGATCCGCAACGTGGGCACGGTGATCGACGACGACTCGATCCGGTCGCTGGTGATCTCGACCCGCGTGCTCGGTACCAAGGAGATCATGATCATCAACCACGACGGCTGCGGAATGACCACCTTCACCGATACGGACCTTGAATCGCGGCTGCGTTCGGAGTCCGGCGAGTCGCCGATCGCCCCGGCCCGGTTCTACAGCTTCACCGATCCGGTCGAGAACACGCGCGAGCAGATCCGCAAGACGCGGTCGCATCCGTGGATCGCTGCCGACGTGCCCGTTCGGGGTTTCATCTTCGACGTCAGTACCGGGCTGCTGTCCGAGGTGGTCACCGACGGCACGACCGCTGACGCCGGGTAAGAGCTCCGATCGTGCCGAGCGAGGCGATGCAGCAACTGCTGCGCGCGCTGAAGCAACGCCAAGCGGAGTCTCCGCCGGCAGCGCCGTCGCTCGCGGACGAGCGCGCGGGTTTCGCCCCGGTGGGTCCGCTGCATCCGATCCCCGACGACGTCCGGGTGACCGCGGTGTCGGCCGACGGGGTGCCGGCTTACTGGCTCGACGCCCCCGGAGCGGACAGGGACCGGGTGCTGCTGTTTCTGCACGGCGGCGGCTATCGACTCGGTTCGCTCCGAAGCGACGGGGAACTGGCGGCACGACTCGGGCGGGCCGCCGGGATGCGCGTGCTGTTCCCCGAATACCGGCTGGCTCCCGAGCATCCGTTTCCC
>Ga0209147_100225_pt1 | contig 56834 bp, 55 predicted proteins | sample AraplaCol_mLB_r2_FD_184278 | JGI IMG/M metagenome (GOLD analysis project Ga0209147, IMG submission 184278) | Arabidopsis root microbial communities from North Carolina, USA - plate scrape CL_Col_mLB_r2 (SPAdes) (version 2) | ecosystem: Host-associated > Plants > Roots > Endosphere | place: USA... | reverse complement strand
GCCAAGGAAAGAAGAACATCGGAAAGCCGTATGAGGGAGAACCTCACGTACGGTTTGATGAGGGGGAACTGAAAGAAGTAAGGCGACCAAACGGTCGCCAGAAAACTTCAGTTCTCTACTCTACACCTTGATTTTACATCTTTGAGACGGCTGCTTTTGGCCGCGGTTCCGCCTTTGGAGTGGGAGGCGGCCAGGGATGACCCCCAGCAAAGATCCCAACCCGCCGGGAGCGTTTTCTCCTTTTTCCTCCCTGCCGCTACAGCTGGACGACTACCAAATCAAAGGCACCTTTCGGCTTCCTTATGCTGATATCGAGCGATTAGTACAAGTCAAACATATTGATCTCATATCCCAGCGTTTTCAAATAGGTAAAGAGCTGCGCACGATGATGCTGGGCGTGAGTAGTGATCTCAATCAGCCACTTTGCCTGGACAGCGCCGTGGTCAGGCAGGTAAAAGGGGGCTGTTTTCTTATGCAAAAAATCTTCCTCGCTCAAGTCCTCCATATACGCCTTCAAATCCACCAATCCTTGCTGCATCCGGCTGATTAGAACTTCTGTATCATGTTCCTGGTCAAAAGTCGCTTCAAGTGCCCGAACCTCGTCCTGACTTTTCTCACGCAGGATCAGCAGATCTACAGCAGGAACCGCGACAAGATGGGAGACGAGTTCCCGGACCGTGCGCATGTTTTCTCGCGGCTTGTATTCCCAGTCCTGGGCAGAAATCTTGCGGACCAAACCTGCGGTAGTACGAACGATCAGCACCAATTCCTCAAACAGCAATTCCTTCAATTCCTTGGTTGCTTCCATGCACATTCACTCCATCTCGTTTGATTGATTGCTTTGCTTGTCTTCACTCTAGCTTATAATAGTGACAGGTATTGTCATAATCTCGATAAAAAAGGTGTGGGTACCTGCTATGTCCAAATCCAAACGGCTAATGGAACTGATGATGACGGTCAACCGGATGCGCAAATTCACCGTCAAGGAGCTTGCCAGCCAATTCGGCGTCTCATCCCGGACGATCCTGCGGGATTTGCAGGAGCTAAGCGAGCTAGGGGTCCCGTTGTATTCGGAGGTAGGTCCGCATGGGGGCTACCAGGTATTGAAGGAAAGAATCCTCCCTCCAATCGCATTTACCGAGGAAGAAGCTGTCGCCATGTTTTTTGCCAGCCATTCCTTGCGCCACTATCCGTCGCTCCCATTTGAGACGGAATCCAGTTCTGCGCTACATAAATTTTACTACTACATGCCGGGAGACGTCCGGGACCGCATCGACGAGATGAAGAATCGCGTCGATTTTTTCACTCCGACCCGGCAGAAGGAATCACAGCATCTGTCTCTCCTTTTACAAGCCGCCATTTCACAGCAAGTCATCCGCATGCAGTATGATTCCCGCGAAGGGGAGTCTTGCCGCCTGATCCAGCCTGTCGGCATCTACGCAAGCAACGGTTTTTGGTACTGCCCCGCCTATTGCTTTTTACGCGAGGATTTTCGGTTGTTTCGCTGTGATCGCATGAATGCGGTCGAGATAGATGCATCCGCGAAGCCTATGGACCACCGCCATGTGCATCTGGGGAATTGGGAATCGTTTAGCAAAACGCCGCGCAAGGAGGTCATGTTTTACATAGAGTTGACCAAAATCGGCGTCCAGCGCTGCGAAGCCGAATTATCCCACGCGCCCAGGCTTCACCTCCATCCTGATGGCAGCGGCTGGATAGAGCAAGAAATCCCGGAGAGTGAGATCACGTATTTTGCCCACTTTTTCCTCGGCTTGGGTAAAGAAGCGACCGTGAAAAAGCCGCAGGCGTTGGTTGATCAGATGAAGAAAATCCTTCTGGATGTCTTGGCGAGATACGAATAATTGCAGTCCTCTGAGAAGAAATGGGTGGACAGCGGAAAACCAAACGACCTCCTTTGACATAGAGTAGAGGGAAGCCAATGTAGAGGAGGGGCCCAATGAGCGGGGATTTTATAGCCGATTTGCTGGGCAAGCTAAGTCAGCGGACAGGGCGGGAATGGACGCTTTCCGATATCATGAAACTTGCCGAAAAGATGCCGAGGGACGGAAAAAATATTGATTCGGTACTCAGCGAATTGTCAAATATGGGACTGGATGTACCAGAGGAAGCCAAAGAAAAAGTAAGGGAACGAATGAACAGCGGCAAAAACCTCTCCCTGGGAGAACTGAGCAAAATGCTCCCGAGGGATGGAAAGGGCAGCAAAAAACGCAGAGTATCACGGGCAAATGGGAAAAGCAAGCATTTGTCCCTGGCGCAAAAGGTGAGGAAGCTTTCGGGAGAAAGAAAGAGAAAGCGATAAACCTGAAGTGAATACAGAGTAGATACAGTCGCGATTTGCTGCCCGGCAGTCGCGGCTTTGTCTGTTTTTGCCTCCCTGACATTTCCGAGGAGATTCTTGATAAAAGCGTACAATTATGATTTAATAGTAAATAAATGTTCGTGTTTTATTCCGTGAATACGTCAGGAGGTCCTAACTGTGAGTGTCAAAAAAGCGTTAATCAGCGTATCGGACAAAACTGGATTGATTCCGTTCGCTCGTCGTCTGGCTGCTGCTGGAGTAGAAATCATCTCCACGGGAGGTACGGCTACACTCCTGAAAGAAGCGGGGGTGCCCGTGATCGGTATTTCCGAAGTGACCGGCTTTCCGGAAATCCTGGACGGACGCGTCAAAACGCTTCATCCCAACATCCACAGCGGTCTTCTGGCTGTGCGTGACAACGAAGCCCATCAAAAGCAACTGAAAGAGCTAAACATCGAAACCATCGATCTGGTCGTCGTGAATCTCTATCCATTTAAACAAACGATTGCCAAGCCGGATGTCGCATTCGCAGAAGCAATCGAAAATATTGATATCGGCGGTCCGACCATGCTGCGCTCTGCGGCGAAAAACCATGCATTCGTGACTGTTGTCGTCGATGCTGATGATTACGAGCAGGTCATCGCAGAGATTGAGGCAGGACAGGATACTGCGCTGGAGACGCGCCGTCGCCTGGCAGCTAAAGTATTCCGTCATACCGCTGCTTATGACGCCCTGATCTCCCGTTATCTGAGCGAGCAGGTAGGAGAACTGCTGCCAGAGAGCTATACCGTCACGTACGAGAAAGCGCAGGATTTGCGTTACGGGGAAAACCCGCATCAGCGAGCTGCATTTTACCGCACTCCCCTGGCTGCAGGGGCAAGCATCGCCTACGCAGAACAATTGCACGGCAAAGAGCTTTCCTACAACAATATCAATGACGCTGATGCTGCTCTGGCGATCGTGCGTGAATTCGATCAGCCTGCTGTGGTCGCCATTAAGCACTCCAATCCATGCGGGGTCGGTATTGGAGCGGACATTCGGGAAGCCTATCAAAAGGCGTATGAAGCCGATCCTGTCTCTATTTTCGGAGGCATTGTCGCAGCGAACCGAAGCATTGATCGTGATACTGCACTTGCTCTGAAAGAAACGTTCCTGGAAATTATCCTCGCTCCTGATTTTACCGAAGAGGCATTGGCGGTGTTGATGGAGAAGAAGAATTTACGTCTGTTGCGCATTCCGACTCTGAACCAGCCGGAACAAAAGGCAGACAACCTGTTCCGCATCGCTCCAGTGGCTGGCGGTGCCCTGGTGCAGGATTACGATTTGAAGCAATTGCAGGATGAGGAAATCCGCGTGGTCACAGAGCGTCAGCCGAGTGCAGAAGAGCTGGCCCAATTGAAATTCGCCTGGAAGGTCGTCAAGCACGTGAAATCCAATGCGATCGTGCTGGCAAAAGACAATATGACCATTGGTGTAGGTGCGGGTCAAATGAACCGCGTCGGGGCAGCCAAGATCGCCCTCGAACAGGCAGGAGACAAAGCTGCTGGAGCGGTTCTCGCTTCTGATGCCTTTTTCCCAATGCCAGACACGGTTGAGGCGGCCGCACAAGCAGGAGTCAAAGCCATCATTCAACCAGGCGGATCGGTACGTGACCAGGAGTCCATCGACGCCTGCAATCGTTTCGGCATTACGATGATTTTTACAGGCACACGCCATTTCAAACACTAGAAGAGAGCGGAACCTCTAACACAGGAGGAAAGAACATGAATGTTTTGATCGTCGGCAGTGGGGGACGAGAACATACCATTGCCTGGAAGCTGCTGCAAAGCCCTCGGGTGGAAAAGGTGTACTGTGCACCGGGGAATGGAGGGACGGCCCAGATCGCAGAAAATGCGCCGATCGACGTCCACGATTTTGCGGCTCTGGCTCAGTTTGTCAAAGACGAAGGCATCGATCTGACTGTTGTCGGTCCAGAAGATCCTCTGCTCGGCGGCATCGTCGATTTTTTCCAGGAACGCAACCTGCCCATCTTCGGACCAAGCTCTCACGCTGCCAAGATTGAAGGCAGCAAATCATTTGCAAAGAGCCTAATGAAGCGATACGACATCCCGACGGCAGCATACGAATCCTTCTTGGACTACGAGTCGGCGATCGCCTATGTACGAGAGAAAGGCGCTCCGATTGTCGTCAAGGCAGACGGCTTGGCGGCTGGAAAAGGCGTCGTCGTGGCTGAGACTTTGGAAGAGGCAGAAGAAGCGCTGCACCAGATCATGCAGGAGAGCATCTTCGGGCAGGCCGGAACGCGCGTGGTCATCGAGGAATGCATGCGCGGCGAGGAATTGTCCCTGCTGTCCTTCGTGGATGGCGAGACTGTCAAACCGATGATTACCTCCCAGGATCATAAGCGTGTCTACAATGATGATCAGGGACCCAATACCGGCGGGATGGGGACGTACGCCCCTGTGCCGCAGATGTCCGATGAACTCGTGAACCAGATCGTGGAAACCATCGTGAAGCCGATGGCGAAAGGAATGGCGGCAGACGGAATCCCGTTCAAGGGAATTTTGTATACCGGACTAATGATTACATCAGAAGGACCGAAAGTCGTCGAGTTCAACGCTCGCTTCGGCGACCCGGAGACGCAGGTCATCCTGCCGCTCCTGGAAACGGACCTGTTGGAGATCTTCCTTGCGACAGTCAGCGGCGAGCTGGCATCGCTCGATGTGAATTGGAAAAAGGAAAGCGCAGTCTGTGTCGTCATGGCTGCTCCTGGCTACCCGGGCGAATATCCGAAGGGTACGCTGATTCAGGGGCTGGAGCCAGTCAAGGAGCCAGTCACGGTGTTCCACGCAGGTACCAAGGCAGTGTCAGAGGGCATCGTCACCAGTGGCGGCCGTGTACTTGGCGTCACCAGCACCGGAGAGAACCTCGAAAAAGCGCGTGAATCCGCATATGCGGCTGTGCGTTCGATTTCGTTCGAGGGAGCCCATTATCGGACAGACATCGCGGCGCGTGCGATCCAAAGCGAGAAATAATGTTCATGGAGGCCCTGACAAGCCGAGATTGGTTGTCAGGGCTTTTTGCATTCTTTTTCTTGCAAAAAGCATGAGGTTGGGTTATATTGGCTCTAAATTGGTCGACCAACCAAAAAGAAGGGATCACAGATGAAGCAGGATAAAAGGCAAAAAATCGTCGAAGCCGCCTCCAAATTGTTTGCCGAAAAGGGATACGAAAAGGCCTCAATCAAGGATATCTCCAAGGAAGCGGGAATTACCCCAGGGCTTGTCCATTACTACTTTCAAAACAAAGAGGAAATTTTATCAGATGTAGTGATGGAAGCCTCTCAACAATACACCCGGGACATGCAAGCCCTGAAGCAAGCAGTACCCGAGGAAAAGCTCCCCGAGTCCGCGATGCAAGTACCGAAAGATCGTGTACACAATCAGCCGGACTGGTATCGTTTGCGCTATGAACTTTTTGCCATCGGTCTGCGCAACCCGCATTTTGCCGAGAAGGTGAATCAGATTATCGAAAACGGACACAGCGGCATTTTCAGCTTGTTGACCCCGATGCTGCCAAATACCGAGGAGAAGGATGTCACCGCCGTCGCTGCCATTTTGCTCGCTTGCTTTGACGGGCTGGCTCTGCAAAAGATGTTGAATCCAGACTTTGATCTAGACCGGGCCTATCTTGTTTTGGAAAAGATGGCGAGATCCCTTCAAGAATCAAATTGACTAGAAATAATGGTCCTGCCGCAAAAGAGGGGGGGCCATCATTTGCAAAAGAAATTGGTTGGATAACCAACTAAATATATAAAGGAGGAAGTCTGATGATTTCGTTCATCGTACAATCGCTTGATATGCTGTGTCTGACATTGGTTTTAGGGGGTGGAATCATCTTGGCGACTTGTGTTCGTCCATTTATGCTGAGGATCACGACCGCAAGCGCCGACCCAGAGCTGCTCACAACTGTCGAACAACTGTCGATACAGTCCTGGAATCGATACAATCGATTTGTGATGGGTGGAAGTATTGGGCTGTTTTTTGTGGACATCGTGCGACTCCTGGCAGGCTTGCCCCTCTCCTATTGGCATTTCGCCGCGAGTATCCTCATGGTTCTGGCTTTGACCAGAAAATTGATCGTGGATCGACAGTTGAACGAGCGCTTGCAAAGCGGAGCGGATGCTGCGGTCGCGAGTGAAGAACAGCGTGCCGGCCATCGGGAAGTGGAAAGGATTACGAAAATGATTCTGTTGCTCGCCCTGGTTGCTCTGATTGCCTCTTCCATGCCATAGCAACAAAGAAGCCTTGCACCGAATTTTCCAGGTGACAAGGTTTCTTTTCACTATGCGGCCACTTGTTGTTCCTTGGCGGCTTTCTTTTCTTTTACATAAGAAATGAAGTAGATTGCTAAGAATAAGAGCATGCAGACGGCTGACCAGCGATACATCATGTTGTAATTGGAGAAGGTCACGACTGCGCCAAGTAGCAGGGACCCGATCCCGATGCCCAGGTCGATCGTGCTCAAAAAGACGGCATTGGCCATTCCGCGTTGTTCCGGTGTCACGACCTTGACCATCCAGGCTTGAATCGCTGGCTGGAGAAAGCCGTAGCCCATCCCATAAAAAATAGCCGAAGTGAAGAGCAAGTAATTATTATGCGTAAAGGAAAGAACCATCAGTCCGATGAACACAAACAACGCCCCGAGCGGTAGGACAGCGATATGCCCCTTCCTGTCGAACAGCTTGCCGGATAGCGGGCGAACCAGGACGATCGCGATCGCATTGCAGAAAAAGTACCAGCTGACATTCGCGAGATGGGCTTCTTTTCCGAATAGAACCAAAAAACTCATGAGTCCGCCATACGTAATGGCAACGATGGTGTTCAGAACGGTCGGAAGCAAAATCTTGCGGTCGAAAAAGCGCCCCAATCCCTTGGTCTGCACATCTGGGTTGGCCAGTATTGGCTTTGGCTGTGTTTTGGTGCTAAAAAGCAGCGGGACGGAGATAGCGACCATCCCAATCGCAGCAAATACCATGGTGGCAAAGCCGTATTCACCGAGCAAGGTAATTCCTGCGATTGGCCCAAGCGCCAAAGCAAGACTGATAGACAACCCGAAATACCCCATGCCCTCCCCGATTCGTTTTTGGGGGACTGCATTGGATACCAAAGTGGCAAAAGTCGTGCTGCCCAAGCCAAACCCGATCCCGAATATTGCCCGCAAGAAGATCAAAAGGGCGATGGTCGCACTGAAATGGTAGCCGAGCATCGCAAGGCTGGCGATGAGAAGCCCTGCGAAGGCGAGCAGCTTGCTGTTCTTGGATTTGATCGCTTCGCCAGCATACATGCGGGAAAGAATGGCGCAAATATTGAAAAGGGTAATGACGAGGGAAGCGACAAAATCATTGGAATGGTACGTCTCTTTCACGTAAGCGGGCAAGGTGGTCGCCTGCATCTGCACCGTTGAAAACAAAAGCAAATTGCTTATCGTGATCAGAATAAAATCCTTCGTCCACAGTTTTTCTTGGGTTTCTCCATTCAAAATGGTCACTCCTATTCGATTGTATGTCTTTGGATGTTGGCCATACAGTGCATCGCCAACTGCTTCAGCCATTCCAACTGCTCTGGCTCGATGCCCTCAAATACCTGCTCAAGAGCTTTGTTTTCTACGGGAATGGCCTGCTCCATCAGCTCGCGTCCTTTTGCTGTGACGCTGATCAAGAAAGCCCGCCGGTCATTTTCGCACATCTTTTTTTCGACCAAACCTTTGCGGCTGAGGACATCTAGGATCCGGGTTACAGTAGGCTGGTCCTTGGAGGTGCGCAGAGAAAGCTCTTTTTGATTGATCCCATCGCTTTTGCTCAATTGAAACAGAATGGCAAACTGCTCTGTCGTGATGTCAAAAGGGCGTAGCTGGACAGAGATGTGCTGCACCATTTTGCGATACATGTTGCCAATGTAAAAGCCCATGGATTCTTCTCGGGTGAAATCTGTCAATTCAAGTTCTCCTTTTCCGTGTATTTACTTGCTAAGACAATTATATGTGAAACAACTAATTTTGAAAAGAAAAATACCACCAGTTTTATTACTGGCGGTATCTGCCTTTTTTTCGGCTGATGGTAAAACCGAAATAGATCAGGGCGATAATCACAGCTGCGATCATCGCGACGACAAACACATTGTGAGAAATCCATTCATATATGGATGGTCCAACTAACAAGTGTATCGCCCCCTAAGAGTAAGTAGGGTATCGATGTTCATCGTGACTGTAGTGTTCAGAGCGGTGCTGTCGATCCGTCCCGGCGACGGCAGACTTCATATCGGATGGTGCGTTGACGAATTCCCGAACGGCCTCTTCCACTTTTCGGTCTTCGGCAGTAAGCTGTGGTTCACGATGCTCACTGCGTGCGGCCATCTGTTCCTTTGTCTTGCTCTCCGTGCGATCCGAGCCGCCTGTCACTTGATTCATGACGGCCTGAATGCCGGAGTTCTTCATTCTGTTCATGAGGCCGCCGACCTCGCTTTTTTGTCCCGTGGAGTTCATCCCGATCGCTGAATACACGGGGCAAAAGCGGGTTACGCCTTCTGCCACTTTCATTGCGGAGAGGGACATCAAAAGCCAGGGAGTGCGGTGAGGTCTCCTGCTCATTCTGCCCACGCCGTATGCCAGTCCCAGCAATCCAGCTGTTACACGGATCATCGCGTCTGTAGTGCCCACGTTTTTGCGCATGGTTGGTTTGCCTCCTGTTAAGTGCCTGTTATAAGCCTAGTCTTTGTTGGGAGAGGGGGATGCAGACATGGTAATTGTTGCAAGAGAAAACAAATGGCGGAAAGGGGATCGTGCTGTTTATGGCGAAAGCATACGAGAAGAGAGATAATTCAGAAGAAACAGATGACAGCGAAGGAGTGATCTTGCATGCGCGTACGAACATTATCAGAGGAAGCGCATCTTCAATTGATACGAGTATCCAGGAGGAAAGCGCCAGCCACCATGTGGATCAAGGGGGCGCAGGTCCTTAACGTCTATACAAAAGAATGGCAGGCTCTGCATGTCTGTCTTGCTGGGGAGCGGATTGCCTACGTCGGAGGGCAGGAGCCTTTGGTTGACGAAGATACAGAGATTATAGAAGCGCAAGGAAAGTTCCTGGTGCCGGGGTATATCGAGCCGCACGCCCATCCTTTTCAGTGGTACAACCCGTATACAATGGCGGATTATGCCCTGGAACGTGGCACGACGATGTTGGTCTCCGACACGATGATGCTGATGAATCTACCGATGGAGCAGGTGGATCACATACTGACGTCTTTGGCCGCCCACCCGGTCAAGTCCTTTTTCTGGGCGAGGCTGGACCCGCAGACGGGAAAACTGCATCCGCATTATACCAAGCAAGGATTGGCGCGTATGCTAGAGCATCCCCTGGTGATCCAGGGAGGAGAGCTGACGGACTGGCATGGCGTACTGGCTGAATCGGAAGAGATCCTGTTTGGCCTAAAGCATGCGGGGGATGTGGGGAAACGCATGGAGGGGCATCATCCCGGCGCATCTGTCGAGACGTTGAATACGGCTGCCGCTGCCGGGGTTACCGCGTGTCATGAGGGGATTCGGGCACAGGACTTGCTGGATCGTTTGCGTCTGGGTATGTATGCGACGCTGCGCCACTCCTCTATTCGCCCGGATTTGCCGGAGTTGGTTAGCGGGTGGAAAAAGCTAGGGCTCCCATGGTCGCCCCGGATGATGCTGACCTCGGACGGAAGCACGCCGCCGCTGTATCGACATGGGCTGATGGATTACACCATTCGGGTAGCGATCGAAGCGGGAATGCCCCCGATCGAAGCTTACGTCATGGCCACGCTGAATCCCGCCGTTTACTACGGTATCGATGGAGAAGTGGGGGGAATCGCTCCGGGAAGAATTGCCGACCTGCTGCTGCTTCCGGCAGAAGATGAGCCGACACCCGAACTGGTCATCGCCAATGGTCTACAGGCAGCAAGGAACGGCAGCTTGCTGATTCCGACTGTGGAGCCAGATTGGGAGTTGTATACCTTTCCGCCCGTGGACATCCTTGATCAGGAGACGAAGGCTGAGTGGTTTGCGATTCGTCAGGAAACGAGGGAGACGCCAGTTCTCGAAATGCCAAGCGCGGTGATTACGCGATTGCAGATGCAGAACCTCCCCACGGATGAAAAGGGGATAGTCTCCCTTGACCATGACCCAGGGCTTGCGGCTATCGTGGCGATCGATCCGGTCGGAAAACGCAAGACACAGGCGATCCTGTCGGGTTTTGGTAATCATGTGGAGGGCTTGGCCAGCACCTATACAGCTTCCAGCGAGTGGCTGGTGATCGGGCGTGACCCGCAGGCCATGGTCCAAGCATTGGACCGGGTCCGGGAGATGGGCGGGGGCGTCGCATTCGTCGACAAGGGCGAAATCGTCTGGGAATTTTCCTTACCACTGGCAGGCAAATTCTCACCCGCTCCGATGGAGGAAGTCATCTGTCGCGCAGAGAAACTGATCGGGCTGTTGCGCGAAAAGGGGCATGAACATCTCGATCCAATCTACTCGATGCTGTTCTTCTCCTCTACGCATCTTCCTTACGCCAGACTGACGGCAGAGGGGATCGTCGAAGTAAAGACGGGAAGAATCGTACACACCTCCCAGCCACTTGAATAGGAACAGTAACACTTCACTGTTGTAAAGCGATGATATATTCATTTGATTTCAATACATCCTTTTCGTGTTGTTCATGTATCGAACAAATATGTAGTTGGAAAATATATTTTTTCTCTTGTAAATTTTCTAATTTATTTTAAAATATAGAATAACCAAGCTATATCTACCTTAAGTCCTATAAAAGAATATGAAAATCAAGTCGCAACCTGATATGCAGGGTAGATGGAAGGGAGTTTTAAATCCAGAAAAGGGGGATTCAATTCCGCATGACAAAACTCTCACTCTCCAGTATTTTATCCGCGATATGGGCAGCAAGTCTTGCACTCACAGGTTGCGCACAAGTACGACAACGAAAAATCGAATTTCGTAGGAAAAGTCGAATAACTCACATGATGGACCCATTCACCCTAGAATCACGTAGCGAACAGGCCTCATCCAGCTAGGGGCGGCACGAGAGTGTGCGCCCCTCCTTCATGGAGCTTCACGTCTAAACCGAGAATTGTGGGGCAGATATGAATGATGGCCATAGGAGCAGCAGAAACGAACGACAAGTTTACAAAGGAATGAGGGATGGGAAAGCATGCTGCTTAGCATTTTACCTCAAGTAATGGTGGACGGTTTGACACTTGGCTTTATGTACGCTGTAGTCGCGCTCGGCTATACGATGGTGTACGGGATTTTGGAATTTATCAACTTCGCTCACGGAGAAATTTTCATGGTGGGGGCTTTCGTAGGGACAGAGGTACTGTTGATTTCAGACGCTCTCGGCGCGCTGGAAGGCATGAACCCATACGTTGCCTTGTTTATGACGCTGGTGATCACGATGGCTTTGACCGGTGCATTGGGTGTAGGGATCGAACGGCTGGCATATCGGCCACTTCGTGGTGCACCGCGATTGGTCCCTTTGATTTCAGCCATTGGTGTCTCATTTTTGCTGCAAGACCTCGTGCGTTTTACCGAAGCGTTGGCGCGCAATGAGTTTTACCTGAATTCGCCTGCATTGTTTACAGGTTCAGTCTCTATTTTTGGTATTGCGTCCATTCCGATCAAGGGATTGGTAGTCATTGTCCTGGCTATTGTATTGATGATTGCATTGACGCTGTTTATTAGCAAAACAAAATGGGGAATCGCCATGCGTGCCGTCGCACAGGATCCAAGTACGGCATCGCTGATGACCATAAATGTAGACAAGGTAATCATGCTCACATTCTTGATCGGCTCCAGCCTCGGCGGAGCGACCGGGGTATTATTTGCCCAGAACTACGGAACAGTGGATCCGTACATCGGTTTTATTCTCGGGATGAAAGCATTTACGGCTGCGGTATTGGGCGGAATCGGCAACCTGCGGGGGGCGATGTTTGGAGGCGTCTTGCTCGGGCTGCTGGAGTCTCTCGCCGGAGCGTACATGGGACCATTGACCAACCAGGCGTTTGGCGCCGAGTACAAAGACGTGTTTGCGTTCAGTATTCTAATCCTCGTGCTTCTCTTCAAGCCGGAAGGGCTGTTTGGCGAAGCTGTGAAAGAGAAAGTGTAGGTGAAACCAATGGCAAACCTGGCCTGGAAATCATTCAAAGGAATTCCGCTCTATGTCACGTTGATCTGGATCGCCCTATTTGCTTCGCTGTTGCATTTTCTGGATAAATCTGTTCTCTCGTTTCTTGGTATCCTTTCATCTATTGTCCTGATTTATTTCACGAATACGAGCAAGGCGATCAAGCTTGCCATCGGTGCTTTGGTGCTCATTGTGATCATACCGCTGGTAGCCGGTGAAAACCGCTATTATATGGAAGTGGCTTCGCAGGTTGGGATTTACGTAGCGATGGCACTCGGACTAAATATCGTCGTCGGGTTTGCAGGACTGCTGGACCTGGGCTACGTGGCCTTCTTTGCGGCAGGAGCTTACGCGTACGCGATCTTCTCCACTTCGCAGGCGAATCAGTTTGTCGCCGGCAATCTGTTTCCCTTGAGCGGGGACTGGTTCTGGCCTTTCCTCATCGTAGGACTGATTGTCGCCGCGATCTTCGGGGTCTTATTGGGGCTTCCGGTCTTACGGGTAAAGGGAGACTACCTGGCGATCGTCACACTCGGATTTGGTGAGATCATCCGCATTGTTTTCAACAACCTGGATAAGCCGATCAACATTACCAACGGTCCACAGGGCATCACGCCGATTCCGGCACCGGAGCTGTTTGGTATCAAGATGGGAACGCCGTTTTACTTTTACTTTATCGTGCTGTTTGTCATCGCCTTTATCGTACTGGCGAACATCCGTTTTGAACATTCCCGGCTGGGACGCGCTTGGATCGCGATCCGCGAAGACGAGCTGGCTGCGCAATCGATGGGAATTTCGCTTTTGAATACCAAGCTGGCTGCATTTGCGACTGGGGCTTCCTTCGCAGGGGTAGTCGGGGTTATTTTCGCGGCCAAACAAACCTTCATTGACCCCACTTCGTTTACGCTGATGGAGTCGATCGGGATTCTCGTCATGGTCATTCTAGGAGGAAGCGGAAGCATACCTGGGGTCATCCTGGGAGCGGCCTTTGTCACGCTCTTGCAGGTACAGCTCTTGAAGGAATTCTCCAACTTCCTGCATTCCTTGCAGCAATCCGGCATCATCAACTTGCCCAACCAGTTGGACCCTTCCAAGTTTCAACGCCTGGTGTTCGGGATCATGCTGATATTCGTAGCCTTGTATCGACCGAATGGTTTGATTCCGGCGAAAAGAAAGACCAACGATCTCGATGGGATCAAATCAAGCAGGTTTAGCAGTGGCAAATTGGGAATCCTGAGCAAGCTTACCCAGTCGTCATCTACGAAACAATCGTAGCGAAGAGGGAGGGAGTAAAAATGGCAATATTGGAAGCTGTGGGATTGACCAAGCGCTTCGGCGGTCTCGTCGCCAATCAGGATGTGTCGATCAAGATCGAAAAAGGAAGCATCACCGCTGTTATCGGTCCGAACGGGGCGGGCAAGACCACCTTTTTTAATATGATTACGGGTTTTTACGAGCCGGACGAGGGAGAAATTATGCTGGGAGGCAAAAGCATCAAAGGGCTGAGACCCGATCAGATCGCTACTCGCGGCATTACCCGAACGTTTCAAAACATTCGTCTGTTTAAACAGATGACGGCTTTGGAAAATGTCATGGTCGGTACACATAGTCGTCTGTCGGCGGGGCTTCTCGGGATTTTGTTCCACACCAAGCGCGTTCGCGAAGAGGAAGAGAAGGCGCGGGTGGAGGCCTATCAGCTGCTGGAGTATGTAGGGATTGAGCATATCGCCAACGAAGCCGCGGGGAGCCTGCCGTACGGGTTGCAGCGCAGGCTGGAAATCGCTCGAGCGTTGGCGACGAATCCGCAAATTATCCTGCTCGATGAGCCTGCAGCGGGGATGAACCCGCGTGAGACAGTGGAGATGACCGATTTTATCCGCCTCCTGAAAAAAGAGCTGGATCTGACCATCATCCTGATCGAGCATGACATGAAGCTGGTCATGGGCTTGAGCGAATACATCCACGTGCTGGACTACGGACGCAAGATTGCCGAGGGGTCGCCGGAGCAAATCCGCAACAACCCCAACGTCATCGAGGCGTATCTCGGAAAAAGCGCGTCGGAAGTGTCGTAGGAGGAGGCGAGGATATATGGCAATGTTGGAATTGCAAAACGTTCATACCTATTACGGCGGAATCCACGCGCTCAAGGGCCTGTCGATCAGCGTCAATCCGGGCGAGGTCGTCACTCTGATCGGCTCCAATGGAGCGGGCAAATCTACGACGCTGAAGACAATCTGCGGACAGACGCGGGCGCGGGAAGGCAAGATCATTTTTGACGGGAAAGACATCACCCAGATGAAAACCCACGACATCGCTCTGCTGGGAATCGCACATGTCCCGGAAGGCCGCCGGATTTTTCCCAAGCTGACAGTGCAGGAAAATCTGGAGATGGGTGCTTTCTTTACGAAAGACAAAAAGATGATTGAGGAAGGGATCGAGCGCGCTTTCCAATACTTCCCGCGGCTCAAGGAACGGATCAGCCAAAAAGGCGGCACCATGTCCGGCGGGGAACAGCAGATGCTGGCGATCGCACGCGGCCTGATGATGAAGCCAAAAATTCTCATGCTGGATGAGCCGTCGATGGGTCTGGCGCCGATTCTGGTGGAGCAAATTTTTGAAATCGTCACGGAGCTGAATCGCGAAGGAACAACAATCCTCTTGGTAGAGCAAAATGCCAATCAGGCCCTGTCCGTAGCCCATCGAGGGTATGTCATCCAGACGGGAGAGATCATTCTCAAGGACGATGCGAAGACCTTGCTCGCCAACCCGCAGGTACGGGATGCATATTTGGCGTAACAATAAACCCAGTGCCCTTAGGCGCTGGGTTTTGTTGCGTAAGGAGACGCTCGTCTTCCACGCTGTCAGTGGTGATTACGAAAGAAACAGGAGAAGAACGAAGTCGTCAAATTTTTCATGGAGCCGTACAGGAATGCCCCACTTAGTAGGGAACCCAAGAAGCTGGAGCGTTTTCTCCTTTTCCCCCCTCCTGTTCAGTGATAATAAAGTTTTAGACCAGAACCCCTTGCGTTACAAGTTTTCCACGTTTTCTAAATCACCAGGTATTTGTAAATTAGTTTTAGACTATAAGTCAGAATGTAGCAATCCATGGATCTAAACTGAATAATAAGGTATAGACTGCCTCATTGAACTATTGATCCCGTTAGTTTAGCAACGTACCTGTTATTTATAGCACGGTTCACCGCGCTGTCTGTAACGGCAAGATTTTAAGGCATCTCCGTCGGGATGCCTTATGTGATTATATTGATTATGAATGACGACATAAAAAATGAAATATTTCAGCGTTAAGCCACTCATGAAATTGTTCTTGATCGAAATGACGGGGTTATCAGAGTGCACCTTCAACCCGAAACCAAACAGTAGCAGGTGCCAGTAATAATACTTTTATAAAAAAGGAGTTTAACATGGGAAAGGATGCGATCAGCAATCATATACGGAATCTTCGCTTTCTTCATAACCAGATGACCCAGCAGCAATTAGCAGATAAGGCTGGGGTCACCAGACAAACGAATGTTGCTATCGAGAAGGGGAATTTTTCACCTTCATTGGAGTTGGCTTTTCGCATCGCTCATGTTTTCGGAAAGTCGTGGATAAATCTGGGGGGTGAAATTTGCAACGGCTGGATTGATTAATCAGAAATACCCACTGGACCAAGCATCTGAAGCACATCGATATGCTGATACCGGTCGTAAAAGAGGATATGTCATCATCGCTACTTCTTTGACCTCTTAATTCGCACGTCCCGCAAACATCTGTCAAGGGTAGGTATTATAAGGAGGCTAATTATGTTGAGGAAGAGTGTAAATTCAGGTAGAAGGTCTGCAGTCATTACTGGGGTGTTATTAATAGCCGGGTTGGTTACAGGTATATTTAGTGTTGTTCCTGTTATAGATGGAGCAGACTACCTTGTCCAGGCTTCTACAAATGAAAATCAGGTACTAATAGGAGCGTTTTTTCAATTGTTAATGGTTGTTGCGTATGTTGGTATTCCTATTTTGATGTATCCGATTTTAAGTAAGCATAAGAAAGGTTTAGCTCTTGGCTCTGTTGCTTTCGGCATTATTGCGGGTGTGTTCATTGTTATGGGTGTAATCATTCTTCTGTTGCTGCTGACATTAAGCCACGAATTTGCAAAAGTTGGTACTCTGAATGCATCGTATTTTCAGACCCTGGGTGGATTGTTACGGGAAGGACGTGATTTGGTGAACCATGTGGCAACGACACTGGCGTTTGTTTTGGCTATGTTCTTGTTTAACTGCATATTTTACCAAATAAAATTAGTCCCACGTTGGTTGTCATTTTTGGGTCTTATTGGATCTACATTGTCCATATTTGCAAGCTTATTATTTATGATTCGCTTCATCAGTCTGGATGCAACCTACATGATGTTGAACATTCCAATAGCCTTTCAACAATTGGTTTTGGCTATATGGCTAATCATTAAAGGATTCAACCGGGCGGGGCAGGATTCTCTATCCATTTAAGATGAATGCACTAGAAAAGAAGGTGAAACTGAAATGAATAAATCAGAAAGTTATTGGGACAAAACAGCAAGTAAATATGATCAGTTAGAGATGAAGGATGAACAGACTTACATCAATATAATAAAAAGAACGAAAACGCATCTCAAAATAAGCGACATTGTTTTGGATTACGGCTGTGGGACTGGATTGATATCAAATGAGATTGCAGAATATGTGAAAGGGATTCAAGCGATTGATATATCTTCTAATATGATAGAAATTGCAGAAAAAAAGGCAAAAGAGCGAAACATTGCAAATATAAACTATGCTCATTCGACCATTTTTGATGAAAGGTATAAGAAAGGCTCATTTGATGTCATCCTGGTCTTTCATGTTCTGCATTTGTTGGAAGATGAACATATCTTTCTACAAAGAATGAATGAACTGTTGAAACCAGGAGGATTATTGATTTCTGCAACACCGTGCGTGGGAGAAAAGATATTTCTTAGAAACTTGTTATTCTACGCAGGTAGAGTTGGTTTAGTGCCGAAAATAAGATCATTTAAAATACGCAATTTAGTCGACACAATTGAGGAAGTGAATTTTTCAATTGTCGAATCGGATTGCTTAAAGAAAAGTTCTCAGGAATATTTCATTGTTGCTAGGAAGATTTGATATGTTACAAAGGAGCCGTTTCACCAAATATTTCGCCGTAACTTATGGTACTATTCACCGAGTATTATCTTAAACTATGCTGCCTGTTAGTTTAACTGGGCCACCAGTCTAGAACTTTATTATCTCTGCACACCTCCACCACAGTTTTGATTGACCACCAAACCAAAGGACGTGAACTTTCCGTGTGTTTCTTAAGCCCACTAGCGGATGTTTTTCCGGATAATATGCTGCCAGTTGGGTGGAAGCTTATATGTCTTTAGGTGCACATACTTAATCAGCTTTACTTGATCGGAGATTGTAGGAGCAATTTCAAAAGTCAAGCGATCCTTCCCGACTGAAATATGCGGACCCACGACAGGCGTCGCCTCAAGCGTAAGGACAAAGTGAAATCCGTTTACGCGCTCTGCTCTCACTACGTCTACTTGGTAGGGATAGACCACGGGAGTGACCGTCAAGAAAGGGGCATAGTACGCGTTTACTGCTTTTTCGATAGGATCGTGAAGCAACAGGAGTAGAATATCTTGTACAATCGCCTCTTGATTCCTGTGTACTGTCTTCCTGTAAAGCGGCAATGGCTTGGGGAGTGATGATATTCAGCAGTACTACAAAAGCGAGGGACATGACTGCCATACGTCTTTTCATCCCGCCATCCTCCTACCTGTGATGAATTCGTTATTATCATCCCCTGCCCGTTTGCCTTCACTCAAACTCTTGCAGTCGTGAAGTCCTGCATCTGCTATCATAAAAATGAATCAAACGACATCGGGGAGGAGAGAGGATGCCAGACATCAGTCCCCATCTGGTGGACGGGAACGAGCCGCTTTATTTGCAGTTGTATCGCTATTTTTGCCAGGAAATCCGGAAGCAGCGATTGTCCCCGGGGACGCGGCTTCCTTCTGTTCGCGCTTTGAGCGCGTTCTTGCACGTAAGCAAAACGACGGTGGAGAGCGCCTATCACCAACTGCTTGCGGAAGGCTATATCGAGAGCAGGGAGCGAAGTGGCTTTTTTGTCGTAGATGCCACCTGGGATGGACCAATTCTTCGGAAGGGAAAAAGAGGGATGGAGCCTCCTCTGCCTACCTCCGTGCCGGTTCAATACAATTTTCATCAGGCGAGTATTGATCCCGATCACTTTCCTTTTGCCTTGTGGAAAAAGTATACCAATCAGTGTATGCAGGAGGAGAACAAAGATCTGCTTCACTACGGGGACAGGCAGGGCGAGCCTGATTTGCGCTTGGAACTGGCCGAGTATCTGCAGCGGGCGCGCGGTGTACAGGCATCGCCGGAGCAAATCGTGATCGGAGCGGGAACGCAGGTGATGATCACATTGCTGGGGTGTCTGTTTGGACTGCGTGGACAAGCTGTCGCGATGGAGGACCCGGGCTATCATGGCGTACGTAAAGTATTTCTGAATCTGGGGTTTGACGTGAGGCCGATCCCATTGGAAGCGGACGGCATCCACGTGGAAAAGCTGCGGGAGAGTGGAGCCAGGTTGGTCTACATCACGCCATCCCATCAGGACCCGACCGGCATCGTAATGCCCTACGCCAAGCGGCTCAAGCTACTGCAATGGGCAGCACAGGCGGAAGGATACATCATCGAGGACGATTACGACGGGGAGTTCCGCTATCACGGTAGACCAATTCCTTCGCTACAAGGACTGGATGCGGCTGGGCGGGTGGTTTATATGGGAACGTTTTCCAAATCCTTGCTCCCCGCGATCCGGATCAGCTACATGGTGTTGCCTCCCAGCCTGTTGACTCTCTACCTGGAGCAGCTGGCAGACTACGATCAGACAGCATCCCGTATTCACCAGCAGACGCTGGCTTTGTTTATGAAAACGGGTGATTGGGAGAGGCATATTCGCAAAATGAGGACGCTGTACAAGAAAAAGCATGATGCTCTGCTCCGCTTACTCCAGGAGGAGATGGGAGAGGCAATTCGCATCACAGGACAGGATGCAGGCATCTCCGTCACAGTAGAGGTGCGCAGCCGCTGCGATGCGCAAACCTTGACGGAGCTGGCTGCAGCAGCGGGGATTCGCGTCTATCCCACGGATCACAAATGGCTCGGACCAAGAGATCAGGACTATCCCAGCTTTCAGTTTGGCTTCGGGGGGCAGTCGGTCGAAGAGATGGAGGCCGGAATTCGGCTGTTGGGGGAGGCATGGCGTCCGGCTTTGCTTTCAATGGATAAGGGGAAAGGAAGACAGAGATGAGCAACAGGAGTGGCTCCATGGAATTGTTTACAAAAGGTATGCGTCAGATTATTCCGGTAGCAGCTGCCGGCATCATTGACGGTATCGTCTTCGGACTTTTGGCACGGCAGGCAGGACTGGGAGTGACAGAAGCTGTTCTTTTTTCTTTACTGGTCAATGCGGGATCATCCCAGTTCGCAGCGGTTGGCTTAATTTCACAAGGGATTGTAGGCTGGCCGATCCTGCTCTCGACCTTATTGCTAAATGCACGTCATCTTTTATACGGTCTGTCGCTCGGACCGCGTTTTCAGGGAACTCCAGTCTGGAAGCTGGCGCTGATGGGAGGAATGATAAATGACGAGACATTCGCCCTGAAAGCCACGTATCTGGATGCAGGCGAAAAGCCCAGCATGTCCTTTTTTGCAGGGGCAAGCGTCGTAGACTACCTGATCTGGAATGTCAGTACATTCGCTGGGGCATGGTTCGGTGCGGCATTTACCCAGACAGAAGCTTACGGGCTTGATTTTGCCTTTCTTGCGACATTTCTCGGCTTTCTCGCGGTCAATCTTCTGACCTCTTTCCATGTGAAGGTGGGGGCTTGCGCAGCAGCCGTGGCGTGTATCGGGTATGCGCTTGGCGGTGGCACTGCGGCTGTGATTGTCGGGACATTGACGGCGATTGTGATGGGAGCGGTGAGCCATGGACGATAAAATCTTGTGGATCATTCTGCTGATGGCGTTGATCACGTATCTGACGCGGTTTCCTATGCTTTTGATCAGTTCGCGCTGGGAGATACCCGACTGGCTGAGACGTGGATTGGCGATGGTCCCGGTCGGGGTGTTCAGCTCCATGACGATTCCGCCGATTCTATTTCACATGCGTGAGGGAGCATGGAACCCGGAGTACCTCGTCGCGGGAACGGTGTCGCTTGCGGTTGGTTTGTGGAAAAAGCAGATCGTGTGGGCATTGCTGGCAGGGGTTGTCGTGATTGCCTTGTATCGGCAGGTAGTCGGACTTGTATGATGCTAAGCCGTTTTGCAAAATGAAACGCCGAGAATTGGCTTGTGGCTGGATACATCAGAGCTTACACCGCAGGAGACGGTGGACGAGATTCTACGAAGAGCGCACGATGAGGCACGTGTTCAGGTATGAAATTGCAGGGAAAAGAGGGGTGAATCGCAGTTGCGACACCCCTCTTTTTGTTTTGGGTTCAGATCAGGACCGATGTCCCAACTGCACAGACATCTCCCGCACGGTCTCCAGGACTTCCTGCAGAATATCGTCGAGCTGCGGCTGTACGCGATCAGACGGACCGACCACACTGATCGAAGCAGCGACCTGATCGGACGAGTCGAAGATCGGCGCGGCCACACCGGTTACGCCCTCATTGCGGCGATTGGAGCTGATCTCGTAGCCGCGCTCCCGTATCAATTGCAGATGTAACGTGAGCTCTTCTGTAGATTGATAGGAATGTGGGGTATAGGTTTTTAAAGTCTCGGACATGATGTCTCGCTGAAATTCTTCTGGTTCATAGGCCAGCAAAACGCGGGCTGCGGATGTCGAGTAGAGGGGAAAACGGCGAAATGACTCGACGGTAAACCGGATCGGGTGTGGAGAATCTACCTTGGCCACGTAGATAGCATCTTTGCCGTCCCGCACACAGAGCACCACCAGCTCGCTAGTCCGCGCTAAAAGCCGATTGATATACGGCATGGAAAAATCAACAATATCATGGTTCTTCAGCACTTTGGTGCCAAGCTCTAGGAGGGTGTAGCCAAGCATGTACTGCTTGGTTTTTTGATTTTGCCGGATAAAGCCCTCTGACTCCAGGGTGGAGAGCAGCTTGTGGACGGCTCCTTTGGAGAGTTGGAGCTTCTTGCTTAATTCTGTGACGCCCAGCTCCTTGGGAGAGTCCAGAAAGATTTTTAATAGTTTGCATCCATTTCGGACAGAGGAGAGAACTTGATCCATGCACACGTCTCCTTCACAGTACATTGACCTCATCGTATCACATTCAGGGAAGTCGTACTTTACGTTTTTTTCTAAACAATCTTGAATTGTCAGTATACTTATGGTAGTGTAACACTATCGTTCTCGAATAGCAAACACTGTTCTCTATTCGTGAACAACCTAAGAATATCGGGGGTTGAACTCAGATGAAGAAAAAAGCTTTAGCCGTACTCTCTATTTTTGCTTTGACAGGTTCTTTGTTGGCGGGATGTGGATCGTCCGCAACGCCGCAGCAATCTTCCACTCCTGCACCTACTCCAGCTCCGGCCGAGACGCCTGCTGCTGAAAAACAGGTAGAATTGGAAGATTCTCTGATCGTATCGGGGAATGGCGCAACGGTAGAAAAGCTGATGAAAGACGAGATCTTCAAGAAGTTTAACGAGAAGTACCCGAATGTAAAATTGACGTATGTATCCGGAGTTTCGACTGAAATCGTAGCAAAAGTGAAAGCGCAACAAAACGCTCCACAAATTGATATCGCTGTCATTGAGGGTGGCGAGCAAGAAAAAGGTCGTCTAGAAGGCCTGTGGGAACCACTCAAAGAAGATGAGATCCCGAACATGAAAAACATTTCCAAAGACCTGCTCGTGACAGACAGCAGCGGGGCGACCGTAAACTTCACTCCAATGGGAATCTCCTATAACACCGAATTGGTGAAAGAAAAGAACCTGCCTGTACCTACTTCCTGGAATGATCTGGCGAAACCAGAGCTGAAAGGCAACATCACCATGACTGACGTAGCAAGCAACTTCGGCCGTTCCACGATGATCATGCTGGCATATGCCAACGGTGGTTCCGAAAAGGACATCGAGCAAGGATTTGAAAAAATGGGTACGATCGCAGGCTACATGCCGACATTTGCAAAAAGCGCAGCGCAACTGCAACAAAACCTGCAAAATAAAACCGCTGCTTACACCACTTGGACGATGGCTCGCAGCCTGACTCAAAAAGACGCAGGTATGCCAATCGAGTTCGTATTCCCGCAAGAAGGCGGCAATCTCGTACCGACCATCGCTTCCCTGGTGAAAAACGCAAAACACCCAGAAGCAGCAAAAGCATTTATCGACTTCCTGCTGACAGACGAAGTACAAAGCATGTATGCATCCGAGCTCTACTACAACCCTTCCACAACTGTAGCGCTGCCTGAAGAAGTAGCGAAATCCTTGGAATTTGACCGCTCCAAAGTCGTTGCTTTCGACTATCAAGTAATCAGCGACCAAATGGCAGCATGGCTGGATCGCTTTAACCGGGAAATCGCACCAAAAACAGGAAAGTAGGTGTCCTTTTTGGCAAAGGTATATGACGTCGAACTACGCAGCATCATGAAAAAATTCCAAAACAATGTCGTGGTTCAGGACTTCAACCTGCAGGTAGAGCAAGGTGAGTTCATTTCTTTTCTCGGCCCATCTGGCTGTGGAAAAACAACGACACTAAACATGATCGCTGGTTTTCTGGAACCGGACGGCGGTGATTTGTTGATCAAGGGACAGCGTATGAACGGTGTCCCCCCATACAAACGGGAGCTGGGCATGGTGTTCCAAACTTACTCCCTGTTCCCTCACATGACTGTCGCGGAAAACATCGCGTACGGCTTGAAGCTGAGAAAAGTAAACAAAGCGGAGATGAAGGAGCGGGTCGACCGCGTCCTCTCTCTGGTCAAGCTGCCAAATGTAGCGGATCGCTATCCGAAGCAGCTCTCCGGCGGACAACGCCAGCGGATCGCGATCGCCCGCGCTCTGGTGATCGAGCCTTCTCTCCTGCTTTTGGATGAGCCGCTGAGCAACCTGGATGCCAAATTGCGCGAAGAGCTGCGTGATGAGCTGAAGCGTCTCCATCATGAGATCGGAGTCACGACCATCTTCGTTACGCATGACCAGGAGGAAGCATTGTCCTTGTCGGATCGCATCGTCGTATTGAACCACGGTTTTGTCGAGCAGATCGGCACACCGCTGGAGATTTACAACGAGCCTGCTTCCGAGTTCGTACATACCTTCATCGGTAAGACGAACCGCCTGGAAGGGGAGGTCGTCGAGGTGAACGGTGATCGCCTGACTGTTCGGACGAACGACGGCATGCTGATCCAAGCGGCGAAACAAACTCGCAGCTTTGCACCGAACCAAAAGGTTATCGCTTTCGTCCGGCCGGAAAAAATTCAATTATCCGCGACGGCATCAAGCGACGCAGAAAACAACGTGAAGGGTGAACTGCAAATCGCTTCCTTCCTCGGCTCCTTTACGGAGTGCGAGGTCAAGGTAGGAGGAAACACCCTGTCCGTAAAAGTACAGAAGCTGATCGACAAAGCAACAGAGCAAGAAGCTGCTAAAGGCATCATCTGCTACTGGAACGCAGAAGATGTGCTGGTCATGCCGACGGAGAGGGGCTGACGTATGAGCAAGCGTCTTTCCGTTACGCTGTTGACGGCACCTGCTTTGATTGTTTTGCTGGGAGTGTTTCTCATTCCCATGTTGCTGATGCTGCTGCTTAGTTTTCAGGACGCGAAGCAAGCATTTACGCTTGAGAATTACGCGCTCTTTTTCCAAGATACTTTCTATTTGGAAATTCTCTGGCGGACGATTCGCGTCAGTCTGTGGACGGTACTTGCCACGTTGGTGCTGGGGTATCCGGTAGCCATGTTCATGGCGCAGGCGACAGGTAAAATGCGCGGGATCGTGACCATGTGCATCTTGGCGCCGCACCTGATCAGCGTGGTCATCCGCAACTTCGGTTGGGTGGTCGTACTGGGGGAGAAGGGCTGGATCAACGAAACATTGATCGCGTTGGGCATCATCGAGACGCCATTGCGTTTGTTGTACAACGAGCTGGGTGTTGTCATCGGTCTGACGGATTCCTTTATCGCCTACATGGTGCTGGCCTTGGCTACAAGTCTGTACTCGATTGATCCGTCGCTGAACAAAGCCGCATCGATTCTGGGTGCTTCGCGTACCCGCACGTTCTTCTCGGTTACGCTGCCGCTCAGCCTCCCTGGCATCGTTGCAGGGACGACACTGGTGTTCAGCCTGTCGATGAGTGCGTTCGTGACGCCTGCCTTGATGGGGGGAACCTCGGTCAAAGTGATTCCGGTACTGGCGTATGAGCAAATCATGTCGACCTTGAACTGGCCACTGGGTGCAGCGCTGGCCTTCCTGCTCTTGGGCAGCACGATTATGTTGGTGAGCCTGTATACGAAGCTGATCGAAAACAAGAGGTACAAAGAGGTGTTTGCGTCATGAAAAAGATCAATGTGCTCGGGCTCATCACCTTCCTTGTCATTATTTTGGTCAACCTGCCGTTTTTGGTCATTATTCCAAGCTCGTTTACAGCTGCCGGATATCTGGCATTTCCGCCTGAAGGATTTTCCTGGAAATGGTATGCGATGATTCTGGATAGACCGGAATTCATTGATTCCTTCTGGACAAGTATCAAGCTGGCGACGATCTCTGCGATATTGGCGACCGTATTGGGGACCTTGGCAGCGTTTGCCCTGTCCAAATACAAGTTTCGCGGTAGCGGGTTTATCAATGCGTTGATGTTGTCGCCGTTGACTGTCCCCTCGCTGATCATCGGGATTTCGGCTCTGCTGTTCTTTACACGTATCGGAATTGCCGGGACATTCATGGGCCTTTTGCTCGCACATATCTTGATTTCCATCCCGTACGTGGTTCGTCTGGTCCTAACCGGGCTCAGCTCGTTTGACTACACGCTGGAGAAGGCCGGATATATGCTCGGTGCGCATCCGTTACGCGTGTTCTGGGACATTACGCTGCCGCTCGTGCGTCCGGCGATTGCCTCGGGGATGATTTTCTCCTTCCTGACTTCGTTTGACAATGTGACCGTTTCGTTGTTCCTGGTGGCACCGGATACGACGACCTTGCCATTGGCGATCTTTAGTTACATGCAGGAGACACTAGACCCGCTGGTTGCATCGATTTCATCGGTCGTTATTCTGCTAAGTCTCGTGTTCATCATCTTGTTGGAAAAAGTGTACGGACTGGAGCGCCTGTTCGGACTTAATTCTCAATCACATTAAGGAAGAGGCAATATGTCAATGCACACGTATATCGAAGCAAACATGCAACACTTTCTCCAAATACTGGAAACCTCGGTGAACATAGATTCCCCGTCAAAAGACAAGCGACTGGGAGATCGGATGGCGCAGTGGTTCGCACAGCAGTTCGAAGAGCTGACTGGCGGCCAGGCAGAATTGGTGGCGAATTCCACCTACGGCGACCAAGTACGCTGCACGCTGGGAAATGGCGACAAGCAAATTCTCATCATCGGACATTACGACACCGTATGGCCGGAAGGAGAAGCGGCGCGTCGTCCCTACAGTGTGCGGGATGGCAAGGCTTTCGGCCCTGGTGTCTATGACATGAAGGCTGGGGTTCTGCAAGCGATGTTCGCGCTGCGGGCATTAGTGCAGCACAATCGCTTGCCCGCAGACAAAAAAATCGTCTTGGTTCTTAGCAGTGACGAGGAGATCGGAAGCCCGACATCACGCGAGCTGGTGGAGCAGGAAGCATCCCGCTCGATGGCCAGCTTTGTGCTGGAGCCGCCGAGTGAACCGCTCGGAGCCCTAAAGACATGGCGTAAAGGGAGCGGACATTTTACCCTGCGCGCCCATGGGGTATCCTCCCATGCCGGAGTAGACCACCAGAACGGTGTCTCTGCCATTGAAGAGCTGTCGCGGCAGGTCCAATTCCTGCATTCCTTGACCGACTATGAAAAAGGAACGACGCTAAATGTGGGCCTGTTCAAAGGCGGGATCGGCTCCAATGTAGTAGCCGATTTTGCGGAGGCAGAGGTGGATGTGCGCTTCATGACGATTGCAGAGGCCAATCACATCGAGCAGGTTGTCCGTGCGATCCAGCCACAGCTTGTGGGAGCGAGCGTGCAGGTAACCGGTGGTATTCGCCGTCCGCCGATGGAGCGTACAGAGGAAACCAAGCGATTGTTTTCACTCGCGCAGGCCATCAGCCGCGATGAACTGGGCTTTACCTTGCAGGAATCGGGAACAGGCGGAGTAAGTGACGGTAATTTCGCCGCAGCTTGCGGTAGTCCGACACTGGACGGATTGGGTGCGCGAGGCGGCTTTGCCCATTCCCCCGACGAGTTCGTGGAACTGTCGGAGGTACCGATCCGTACAGCCCTGCTGGCGAGATTGATAGAGGAAGTATAGGAGTAAGTCGTTAATCGGAATACAAGAACCGCACCTGTCTGATGCTGAGGAGTCACATCGGGCGGGTGCTTTTTTATTTTTTGGCTATGTTACATGCAAGGAATATGAGAACAATGCTTCGAATAAGTTCTTATGTTAATTGTCAGAAAGGCTTAGAATGGCTTACAAGTTTTAATAAAAATGGAGGGTTCATATGAGCGATATTGCCCCAACCCCACAGCCACCTTACTATGCGGTAATATTCACTTCTGAACGAACAGAAGGGGATAATGGTTATGCTGAAATGGCAGATGAAATGGTGAAACTTGCATCGATTCAACCAGGATTTTTGGGAGTAGAAAGTGCCCGAGAAGGTTTAGGCATCACTGTGTCTTATTGGGATTCTCTCGAAGCCATACAAAAATGGAAACAAAACGAGAAACATCTTATTGCACAACGTAAAGGAATGTCAGAATGGTATCTCAAATATAAAACAAGAGTTTGCAAGGTCGAACGTGATTACGGATATGAAGCAAACAGTTTCACAATCGGAAAGTCCAATGGATAATGTTACAATTCAAATGTGGACAAAACCGAGAGACAAGAAAGGACGGAGACGAGATGAAATATCATCGCTTGGGAAACAGCGGCCTGCATGTGTCCGCTCTGGGGATCGGGACCAATTCCTTCGGAGGACGTGCGGACGAAGCCACTACGATGGCGATCATTGACGCAGCATTGTACGGTGGAATCAACTTTATCGACACCGCCAATATCTATACCGGTACAGAGTCAGAGCGTATCATTGGAAAAGCGCTAGAAGGACGCAGGCATGATGTTGTACTGGCGACGAAAGCCGGTTTAGTAAAGGGAGAAGGCGTTAATCAGCGGGGATCATCCCGCTATCATCTACAGCAAGAGCTGGAAGGAAGCCTGAAGCGGTTGCGGACCGACTATGTCGATCTCTATCAGATCCATACCTTTGATCCGAATACCCCGCTGGAAGAGACCTTGCGAGCCCTGGATGACATGGTGCGCTCTGGAAAAGTACGCTATATCGGAGCCTCAAACTACTTCGCCTGGGAATTGATGAAGGCGCTCGGAATCAGCGAGCTGAAAGGATTGAACCGCTTTGTCTCTCTACAGGTCAGCTACTCTTTGGCCGACCGTACGCCGGAGCGGGAAATGATTCCACTCTGCCTCGATCAAGGGCTGGGCATTATCCCATACTACCCGTTGGCAGGAGGCATTTTGACCGGGAAGTACACGTCTGCAGATCAAGGTCCGGAAGGGTCACGTCTGGAAAAAGAGCCACGCTTTGCGAGACTCTTGGGACAAGACAAGATTCAGCTGGGTCAACAGGTTGCCGGGCTGGCAAAAGAGCTGGGGTTGGCACCAAGCGTGCTCTCTATCGCCTGGCTGATGAACAAGCCTGCTGTCTCTTCAGTAATCGTTGGAGCTTCCCGTGTGGAGCAGCTTGCAGCTAATCTGGAGAGTGCATCCGTGGAGCTGGACAACGCAACCATGAATCGCTTGGACGAATTGAGTGAGCCGTATCGCCTGGGAGAACCGTTCGGGTTTTTCCGCTTGTCATAACTCTATCAGATAAAAAAGGACCCTCCCCAGCACTGGACGATGACTTTCTTACGGGTCACCGTTCATGGGGGAGGGTCCTCCTATTTATTCTTTATTCAGCCGCCATGCTGCTTTCCTTGAGGATGACGTCATGCGCGCCGCCTTCTACCAGGCTGGTTGCGGAGATGACGGTAATTCTCGCTTTTTGCTGCAATTCTGCGATGGAGAGCGAGCCGCAGTTGCACATCGTGGATTTTACCTTGTTCAGCGTGCGGTCCAGGTTTTCGCGCAGAGTACCTGCATAAGGCACGTAGGAGTCTACGCCTTCTTCAAAGACGAGGCTTTGCTTCCCGCCAGTGTCATAACGCTGCCAGTTGCGCGCGCGGTTGGAGCCTTCGCCCCAGTACTCTTTCACGAAGTTGTTGCCGATCTTCACTTTTTTGGTCGGGCTTTCGTCGAAGCGGGCGAAGTAACGTCCCAGCATGACGAAATCAGCGCCCATTGCCAGTGCGAGCGTCACATGATAATCATGCACGATTCCGCCGTCGGAGCAGATTGGGATGTAAATGCCGGTCTCTTTGAAATATTCATCGCGGGCTTGTGCCACTTCGATAACCGAAGAAGCTTGTCCGCGCCCGATTCCTTTTTGCTCGCGCGTGATGCAGATCGAACCGCCGCCGATCCCTACTTTGATGAAATCTGCGCCAGCATCGACGAGATAGCGGAAGCCTTCTTTATCTACTACGTTTCCGGCACCAATCGGCACATTGAAATTCGCTTTTACATATTCGACCGTTTCTTTTTGCCATTCGCTAAAGCCGTCCGAAGAGTCGATGACGAGAACGTCCACACCTGCTTCAACCAATGCAGGTACGCGCTCTTTGTAGTCCTTAGTGTTAATCCCGGCACCGACGATGTAGCTCTTGTTGGCGTCGAGGAGAGAGTGTGGATTGTTTTTGCGAGAATCATAGTCTTTGCGGAAGACCAGGAATTCGAGATTTTGATTTTCGTCAACGATCGGCAGGCAATTCAGCTTATGCTCCCAGATGAGGTCGTTTGCTTCCGACAGGGTCGTGCCGGACTTGGCGTAGATCAGGGAGGAGAACGGCGTCATGATGTCGCTCACTTTTTTATCCAGCGAGTCGCGGCTGATGCGGTAGTCGCGCCCTGTTACGATGCCAAGCAGCTTGCCTTTGGCAGTACCATCTTCAGTGACCGCACAGGTAGAGTGGCCAGTCTGTTCTTTCAATACCAGAATATCTTTGAGAGTTTGGTCCGGGGTCAGATTGGATTTGCTGACGACGAAGCCTGCTTTATAGGCTTTGACCTTGCGCACCATGGTTGCCTGGCTCTCTACGGATTGGGAACCAAAAATAAAGGAAATACCGCCACATCGAGCCAGAGCTACCGCCATATGATGGTCGGATACTGCTTGCATGACTGCTGATGAGAACGGTATGTTGAGGGAGATAGCCGGTTTTTCCCCTTTTTTAAACTTAGTAATCGGGGTGGACAAATCTACATTTGCCGGATTGCATTCCTTGGTCGTCAGATTGGGCAGCAGCAGATACTCATTAAAGGTGCGGGATGGTTCGTTGTAATAAGTAGCCAAAATTCTCTCCTCCTGATAGTTGTAAGTTACCATTTTCTCTACGAATCGGGTTGTCAAAGCTACGCCAAAAAGCTTGGCCCAGCCAAGTGTTCTCATCATGGTAACGTTGATGGCAGGAGACGTCAATAGGGAAATGAGGAATGGAGTGATTTTCATGATCGTTTGGAAAAAAGGAGACGGACAGGAGGATTTGTCTGGAAAAATCCCCCGGGAAGAAGCTTATATTTTGCATGGAAATCTATGTATCCGACCCGAGCGTTCTTTGACACTTGTGGATGATGCGGGAGAGGGGAAAGGGGTGATCGGTTCCTATCTGAAGGGAATGCCGTTTCATGCGTTTACTATTCATGTAGGAGAGGAGATAGAAAGCTATGATGTGCAGGGAATGCTGGAGCGTTTTCGCACAGAGCTCGACATATCTTCACCTCCGCAATCGGCAGAGGCAATCTTCACGGTAGCCGAGCGTCATTTGCCAAAGCTGCTCATCCCGCATGTCCAATCGCAGCGGACGATGCTCTTGAAAAAATGGACGCAGAAGGATCATCTCCTCCCACAAGGAGACTCTCGCCTGGTGACGAGAGTCGACGAGGAAACGATGATAAGCCTGGCAAGGAAAATCGGGATGGTCAGTTTTCGTTCTGATGAGTTGCTTGGTATGCCGCATATCGGAATCTTTGAAGGAGAGGAGCCGATCGCGCTGGCTGGATTCCACATCTATAAGGAAGATTACGTGGAGATCGGAAACATCGGCGTATCTCCTGCATGTCAAGGAAAGGGCATAGGGGCGCAGATTACTTCGGATATTTGCCGGATCGCAGCAGCGAAATCTGCTGACGTCTATTTATGTGTATTTGCCGATAATCTGCCTGCGAGACGGGTCTATGAAAAGCTTGGCTTTCAGACGGTTGAGAGGTATACCTTTGTTCATTTTCTCTTTTAGAAAAGACCTTCAATTATCCGGAGGAAAGGACGTAATTGGCAATTCCAATACATACAAGAAGTCCGAGAAAAAAGATAAATCCGTATCCGATCAGCAATAGAAGTTTTTCGAAATCTTGATTCATGCCAAGTCCTCCCTGATCAATGGATCTATAAGGCTTGGGAATAGGATACCAAAAAATGGATAATGCGGCAATAGGATCAAAGTCATGCTGGCTGCCGGCTCACGCTGGGCAGCTTTTTTGTATGCCCTACCCTCCCAGGATGTCGGACCAGGCCACCCCAAGCTGTTTGATGCCGTATGCCATGTCTCTTTCGCTGATCCCGCCAAAGCCGATGTAGATTTGGGGGTACTTCGCCTGGCTTGATGTCATCCATGCCTCCTGAAAATCATAGACGCGAACGTCGTATTCTGCAGCCTGCCGAACCAACTCGGGCGCCTTGCCAATCACGGCACACGAGATCGAGATTCCATTTCTTACGGGAGAAAGGTCTTACACAACATTACGCCAAGGGAGCAAAAATACTGACATCAAACCATTTGATCAAAATATTCTGCAACCACTTAACATGAACGGCAATTATGGCGGACTTATCCCTTATCATACACCCGGTCACAGCCTAGGGCATGTTGCGTATTATCACCCTGAGGATCAGATTTTGCTTGCAGGCGATTTATTCACTGCATTTTTCGGTAAACTCCGCAGACCGATAGAGAAATTCACTGCAAATGGGGGAATCACTTCAAAGCGGATCGATTGTCGTTACATTGCAACCAAGGTTAACCGTCTGCGCACATTGCGGAGTGGTTAAAGATGCTTCGAGGCAATACATGAATTTGATGAAGTAACAAAAGAAGCCCTCTTTCCATCTGGAAGAAGGGGCTTCTTGAGTGACAGCACGTATATCAGCTATTCACTTATTCACTTGGCTTGACCGGAATCGTCATCGTAAAGCACGGCCCGTCCTCCGTATTTGCAGCAACAATCGTCCCGTCGTGCGCCTCAAAGACTGCTCTGGCGATAGCAAGACCGAGCCCATGCTTACCTGATTTGCCTTTGCGGAAGCGTTGGAACAATTGCGGCAGCAGGGCCTCTTCGATCAGTGGTCCGTCATTGGAGATGGAGATGACCACCTGCTGGCTCACTTGCTTTCCGGTAATGACTAATCTGCTTGTCGCATAGCGAAGCTGATTTTCCAGGATGTTGACGAAAGCGGTACTCAGCTGCTCTCCGTCTCCCTCGATAACCAGGGAGGAAGGGAGGTCCAGCTCCCATTCGATCTGCGGGTTCAGGACAGACAAGCGCACCTTCAAAAGCTGGAACATCTCGCTCAGATCGACGCGTCCCATCTGCATCATCTGGGCGACGGACTCAATCTTGGTCAGGTAGAGAAGCTGCCCGACGACTTTTTCCAGCCTTTTGCTCTCCTCCATGATGATCGTCAGTCCTTTTTCCGCCTGAGGTCCTTGGAAGACGCCTTCGATCAGACCTTGCGTATAGCCTTGGATCGCCATGATCGGCGTCTTCAGTTCATGCGAGATGTTCTGGATGAAGTGCCTCTGAGACTCGTCATACTCCTTCAATTGATTTTTCATCGAGTCGAAGGAGCGGGCCAACTGTCCGATCTCATCGCCGCGATCCATGACCAGCGGAATATCAAATTGACGGCGGGCGATCTTTTTGCACAGCTCTTCCAGACTGCGCAGGGGCTTGCTCAAATAACCGCTGAACCAGATAGCCAAGACCCAGCTAAACACCAACAGCAAGCTGAATACGAGCAGGAACTGGCGGGTCAGGATGGCATTGATCTGATTAAGCTCCTGTTCTTTGGAAAAAAGAACAATATAATAAGGAAAGGCATGGTAATCCATTTTTTTGCTGACTAAGAGGTAGCTTTCGTCGCGGCGCTCCAACGATCCGTGCTGTATTTTGCCTGACGGATTCGAGGCAGCCTCGCGAAAGAGATCGACGCTGTCCTCGTAGGTGATGCGGCCGCGGCTTCCGAGAATATGGCCGTCTACGGAATATACAATCATGTCGAACGAGTACTCGTAGCGCGAAAGTAAAAGCTGCAAAAAGTAGGGAGCCGTCGCGGGAACAGTGAGCAGCTCGTTCTTTTCATTGAACGTAATACGCTCGGACAAGGTGGACAGCTCATCCTCCAGTAGCGTATAGGTGTTGTTCACCAGGTATTGCTTGACGGCCAAGGGATAGCCAAAGCCCAGTCCCAGCCCCAAGATCGCTGTCAGCGCCATGAACAGGATCAGGATTTGCCTTGAGATCGGCAGGTTTTTTAGACGAAATTTGCTCATACGCGCGTCAGGCGATAGCCGAAGCCGTAGACCGTCTCCAGCGGAAACTTGCTCATTTTCTTACGGATTCGTTTGACCAGATCATCGACTGCCCGATCCGAACCGATATAGTCATCTCCCCAGATGGAGGTGAGAATCTGCTCACGGTTCAGGGCTAGTCCCAGATTGTGCAAAAAGTAGATGATCAGTTCAAACTCCTTCGTAGTCAGATCGATCAGCTCTTCGCCATCCTTCACCTGCCGTCCCTTTTCGGATATGAGATAAGGACCGATCTGCACCCAATCCTGAAAAGTCTGTGTCGGAGCGGGGGCAGGAACGGCCTTATCGTAGGTGCGCTGTAGCAGCTTTTTCGCCCGGATCACCAACTCGCGAGGAAGAAAAGGCTTCGCGAGGTAGTCATCGCTGCCCAGCTCCAAACCAATGATTTTATCTACATCTTGATCGCGTGCCGATATAAAAATGATCGGGACGTCGGATTTTTGACGGATTAGCCGCAGCAGCTCGTAGCCGTCTATGTCAGGCATCATGATGTCCAGAATCCAGAGATGCGGTTGCTGTCCGTCATCCAATACGGAGACGACTTCCGTCCCGTTCGCAAAAGCCCTCACCTGCAACCCCGCGCTCTCCAGATAGGATTGCAAGAGCTCTAAAAGGTTGGTCTCATCGTCCACGAGATAGACAAGGTAGGGAGTTTCCATGATGTATCCCTCGCTTTGCATCACTCTTTTCTTTCCATTGTAGCATAGCCCAAAATGCGATGTGTGAAAGAGCCGTATGAGGATCGTGGAAAACATGTGGAAGGCAGGATTCCTTTTGCTAAAAGCGAAAAGAAAAAAGAACCCAGGAAGGAGCGATTCCATGCAACGAAACATCAAAACCTCTCTCGTACTACTTTCGCTGCTGCTGCTCTCAGCTTGCAATTCCCAGCCCGTCGTTGAACCGAAGCCAGCGCCCGAGCAGCCGCCCGCTCCGATTGTAGAAGCACCAGCCAAGGAAGAACCTACCTATCCCTATACGTCTCCGTTGACCGGGCTTGGTACCAATCAGCCGCCGGAGCATCGCCCGATCATGGTGATGATCAACAACGCACCCCCAGCCCGGCCGCAGACAGGCTTGAACCAGGCAGACATCATATACGAGGTGCTAGCAGAAGGAGAAATGACCCGTTTCTTAAGCGTCTTTCAAAGCCAAAAGCCGGATGTCATCGGTCCGGTACGAAGCATTCGCCCCTATTTTATCCAGTTGGGTGTCGGCTTCGATGCGATGCTGGTCCATGCGGGAGGCAGTCCAGATGCTTTGAGCACCTTGGCCAGATCCGATTACAGCCACCTGGACGAGATTCCCAACGGTAAGTATTTCTGGCGGGAGCAATTCCGCAAAGCACCACATAATCTTTACACCAAAGTGGAATTGATCGAGCAAGCGATGATCGACAAGGGGATGCGGACGACGGCAGAACCGATTCATTTCTCCTTCCTGCCGGAGGATGCCGTGATTTCAGAAGGTGAACCAGCTTCGACGATCGAAATCGAGTTCCACTCGCTGAACATGGCCAGCTTTCAATACGATGCCGAGCAGAAAAAGTATCTGCGCTTCACGGACGGCAAACCGCATATCGACTTAAGCGACAACAAGCAGCTTACGGCGACCAATGTCCTGGTGATCTCTGCCCGCCACAAAGTCCTGGATAATGAGGGCAGACGCGAGGTAGACGTGGTAGGGCCGGGAGACGGCTACTTATTCCAGCAAGGCAAGGCGAAAAAGGTGAAATGGAAGCGTAGCAACGGAGTGATCAAGGCGTATGCGGATGACGCCATGACGCAGGAAATGCCGCTGCTGCCAGGGCAATCCTGGGTCGAAATTGTGCCGAATGCCCACGAGCTTTCCCACTCGCTCAAATTTCAGTAAGTGCTTGCAGCCACCACCCGTTTCTTTTATGATATGTATGGGACTTTAACGCTTAAAAATTTCACAGTGGGAAATCACAAGCGTAACCATAAATGGGGTGAATGGCATGCAACTGGAAAAATTGAAGGGTAAAGGCATCGAGCAGCTTTTTGAAGCCGTTCTGTCATTGGAAACCATCGAAGAATGCTATCAATTCTTTGACGATCTGTGCACGGTAAACGAAATGCAGTCGCTGGCACAGCGCCTAGAAGTAGCGCGCATGCTGCGCAAAGGGTTTACGTACAATCAGATCGAAGCAGAGACCGGTGCAAGCACCGCGACCATTTCTCGTGTCAAACGCTGCCTGAACTACGGCAATGACGGCTATCAGATGGCGCTGGAGCGGATCGGCAAGTAGGGAGGCAACATCGGGTGATTGATTATCGTGGCTGGCGCCATACGTTTAAATTGGACCCGGACAAAACCATCGGGGACGAGGCTCTGGAAGCGATTTGCGAATCAGACACGGATGCGATCATCGTCGGGGGCACCTACGGTGTTACGTTTGACAACACATTGGAGCTCATGTCGCGCATTCGCCGCTATGCCGTGCCGACCGTATTGGAGATTTCTTCGCTGGAGGCTGTCGTGCCCGGCTTTGATTCGTATTTTGTTCCGCTCGTCCTCAATGCTCAAGACCCGGATGTGATATTTGCTCCGCATGTATCGGGTCTGCAGGCATACGGCTCCTATATACATTGGGATGAAATCATGACCGAGGGTTATCTGATCGCCAACCCGGATGCCGGAGCAGCGAAGAGAACCCAAGCTCGTCCGATCACAGACAGCGCGACGGCCAAAGCGTACGCGCAAGTAGCGACACGGATTTGTCGTCTCCCAATCGTCTATCTGGAATACAGCGGGATGTACGGGGACCCAGAGGTGGTCAGGAGTTGCAAGTCAGGTGTGCACGAAGCCCATTTCTTCTATGGAGGGGGCATTCGGACGCCGCAGCAAGCAGCCGAGATGGCAGCGATTGCGGACACCGTCGTCGTCGGCAATTTGATCTATGAGGATATGGCAGCGGCATTGGCTACGGTCGCTGCTGTGAAGGGGTCATAGCAATCAGGCCACCTTTGAAGAAGTAAGGCCAAATTTGATAAAAACTCGTAAAAAAGTCGAGTTCTCTTGGGGATTTTTCCTGTGGAGGACTCGATTTTTTCTATACAGAACAGGTTTGAACCCCGGCGTATATCCAATTCAAGAAGTGGATATAGACTTAACTTTTTATTATGACTATTCTTTCAATTATAAAAGGGAAAAGCGCTAACAATGCGCGAGGGGGGACTTATGAAGAAATTTTTCGGCATAGGCTTGTCCATTTTTTTGACAATTGCACTAGCGGCATGTGGATCGCAAAATGCGGCAGCACCGCAAGAGTCGGGATCGTCTAGCACACCCGCCCCGGCCAAGGAATTGAATTTAAAAGTAAGCATCACCGTTTCAGAAAAAGACTCCTGGGCCATCGCTACGAAGCAGTGGATGGAGGAAGTGGAAAAAAGGACAAATGGCAGAATCAAAATGAAAATGTACGCGAACGAGTCTCTCTCGAATGGAAATCAACCAAAAGGGATCGAAGCGGTACAGAACGGCTCAACAGACATCTCCCTCCACTCTACGATTATATACAGCGTTCTGGATCCCAAGTTCTCAGCTCCTTCACTCCCCTGGCTCATCCCCAGCTATGAACAAGCAGATAAAGCCATGAACGGAAAGGCAGGCGAAATGCTGAAGGAAGTGGTTCGCAGCAAGGGAATTGAACCGCTGGCTTACGGTGAGAGCGGGTACCGTCAGATCACCAACAGCAAAAGGCCGATTGAGAAGCCTGAAGATTTGAAAGGACTAAAAATCAGAACCCCATCCATGGAAATGATGGTCAGTACCTATAAAGAGTTCGGAGGAGACCCGACCGTCATGAACTTTGCCGAGGTGTTTACCTCCCTTCAGCAGGGCGTGATCGACGGACAGGAAAATCCACTCCCGATTATTTTGAATTCCAAGCTGTACGAGGTGCAGGATCATCTCACCGTTTGGAACTACATGTACGATCCGATTGTGTTTGGCATGAACAAAAAGCTTTTTGACAGTCTTGATCCGCAAACACAAGAGATGTTCAGGGAGACCGCACAGGCCGCCGCCAAGCATCAAATCCAATTGAACCGCGACGCGGACGCCAAGGTGTTGGCGGAATTGAAAGAAAAAGGTATGCAAGTAGTAGAACTGACACCTGAGCAGACCAAGGCATTCCAGGAAAAGGTCGCACCTGTCATCGACAAGTACGAGGAGATTATTGGCAAGGAAATGCTGGATGCATTCCGCAATTAGCCGTTTCAATCCGAGGCTCCGCCAAAACGTTTGGCGGAGCGATGTTTTCTTCACGACTCCTTACGCTTGGAGGGATCTCGCATGAAAAAATGGGTTCGATTGGAAGAGTGGATTCTTGTCTTTTTCATGATTGTCATTTGTGTCATCACGATGGCGAATGTACTCTCACGCTATTTGTTAAGCAGCTCTTTTTCCATGACAGAAGAGCTAACGACCAATCTGTTTGCGTTCATTATCTTTATCGGTGCGGCTTTGCTGGCCAGGGAAAACGGTCATCTGGGGTTCGCCCTGCTCACTGACCTGTGTCCTCCCGGTGTCCGTAAGATCTTGTTGCTGCTCGTGAATTGCCTGATCAGTTTCTTCTTTTTGATCCTGCTTTGGTATGGAGTGGAAATGGTCATCCAGCAGTATACCTACCAGCAAAAGACACCTGCTATGGGATTGCCGGAATGGATCATGGGCCTGTCTGTGCCGCTTGGTGCGTTATTGTGCATCATCCGGTTCTGGGAAGGGGCTTTGCTGGAATGGAAAAAAATCAGTCAGGAGGGGGTTGAGAAATGAGTGACGTGGCGCTATTTTTGTTTGGTTCGTTTTTCCTTTTGCTGTTTTTGAATATGCCGATTGCGGTAGCACTAGGTCTGTCTACTGCCGCCACATTGCTAGTTTTTGATCTGCCTCTTCAAGCTCTTCCTTCAACGCTGTACTCTGCGATGGCCAAATTTACACTGCTCGCCATCCCCTTCTTTTTCCTTGCCGGGCTGATTTTGGAGCGGGCAGGCATTTCCAGAAGGTTGATCCATTTGGCGCAGACCTTAACAGGCCACTATACCGGCGGGATGGCGATCGTTGCCGTCGTCGCAGCGTGTTTTTTTGCCGCCATCTCCGGTTCTGGGCCTGCGACGATGGCTGCAGTGGGAGCAATCATCATCCCCGCCATGGTCAAGCAGGGATATCGCAAGGATATGTCGGCCGGGTTATTGGCTACGGCAGGAGGCATCGGGATCATCATCCCGCCCAGCATTGCCTACATCGTGTACGGCGTCATCTCCGAGGTATCGATCGGGAAGATTTTCGTAGCCGGAATCATTCCCGGCTTGGTCATGGGTTTGATTCTTGCTTTGACCAGTTACTTTATTGCAAAAAGAGAGCGAATTCCGACTCTGCCAAAGGCAAGCAAAAAAGAAATATTTCTTGCTTTGAAAGATGCAATCTGGGGATTGATGGCGCCGGTCATTATTTTAGGGGGGATCTATTCCGGGATCTTTACCACGACGGAATCCGCTGTAGTGGCTGTTTTCTATGGACTGATCGTAGGTGTGTTTGTCTATAAGGAAATCAGTTTCAAGCAAATTCCGGCGATTCTGCTGGAATCGGCAAAAACAACCGCGATGGTGATGCTGATCGTGGCTGCGGCATCTTCATTTGCCTGGTTGATTACCGTGGAGGGGATTGCGGAAGATCTGGCTACTTCGCTCATGAGTATCGCGCCGGGGCCGATGCTTATGCTGCTCATGATTAACGTGATTCTATTAATAGCGGGAATGTTCGTCGATGCTATCTCAGCCTATTACATCTTCCTGCCCATCTTTCTCCCCATTATCGCTGCTATGAACATCGATCCGATTCATTTTGGAGTGATGATGACGATGAATCTAGCGATTGGTCTGGTGACACCACCAGTCGGATTGGATCTGTACGTGGCTTGTGGACTGGCTAAGATATCACTGAAGGAAATTTCCATTGGAGTGATTCCCTTTATCCTTGCCTCTCTGGTCGCGCTTATGCTCATTACGTATATTCCGTCAATCACGCTCTGGTTGCCGCAATTGTTACAGATGAAATAAGGAGGGAGCCATGTGTCATTGGCCCAATGGGACCAACTTGTACTGGATGGAGCAGAGAAAACACCTCTTTACAAGCAAATATCCGAAAGAATTGAACAATGGGTACAAGAAGGAAGGTTGAAGCCAGGAACGCGCCTGCCCTCAGAAAGACGTTTGGCGGAAATCCTCAAGGTCAGTCGAATGACGATCACACTTGCCAATGAGGATATGAAGGCAAAAGGAATCGTTCGCTCTCAGCAGGGGAGCGGCACCTACATCATGCGCAGTCCAAGGAACGAAAGAGTCGAGGTGTCGACGGTTTGGCAGCATAATTTTACGTATCAATTGGGGTCCATGAGCGAAGAGATGGAGGAAATCATGTCATACGGGCTGGATCCTCATCTGATCCATCTAGCCGGAGTCGGCACAGCGCCCGAAGTGCACCCCGGTATCGAGCTCAGCCAATGCTTTTCGGAGCATCTGCGGAAAAATCCCATTCTTTTACAATTGCCAGCGCCGACACAAGGATATGAGCCGTTAATTATGGATGTGCGAAAATGGCTTTTTGAGAGGGATATTGAGGCCAACTCACGGGAGATCATGATTGTTTCAGGAGCTATGCAAGGGCTGGACCTGATTAGCCGTTTGTTCCTGGGACCGGGAGATTACGTGATCATGGAGGATCCCGGCTTTCTAGCCGCATCAGATGCATTCACGGCGACTGGAGCCAAAATTTTGCGAATCACACTGGATCAAGAAGGGATTCGCATCGACAGCCTGGAGAATCTGCTCATGCAGTTTCCGGTCAAGTTTATTTACCTCAATCCCACTTTCCACAATCCTACAGGCATCACCATGTCATTAAAAAGGAGAAAGAGGCTCCTGGAGCTGGCAAAGAAATACAAGGTTTTGATCGTGGAGGACGATCCGTCCAGCTTGCTGTATTACGGAAAAAAGCCGGTTCCCTCTTTGAAATCGTTGGACGAAGACAATAATGTCATCTACCTCCAATCCTTTTCCAAATATCTTTTTCCCAGTCTGCGCGTGGCAGTGCTGGTAGCCCCCGAGGGAATCGTTTCCCACCTGGTTAAAATCAAGCAGCGTATCGATTTGCACAGTCATAACCTGACACAGATTGCTGTCCATGCGTATTTGTCAGAAGGGAGGCTTGAAGACCACATAGGGAAGTTGCGCCAAGCGTACCGGGGTAGGCTGGATCTGGTTCACGATGTCATAAGCAAGAACGCGAACCTTCGATGCCATATTCCCGAGGGTGGAGTTTTTCTGTGGTGCAAGCTTCCATGCTCCCTTTCAGCTGAACGACTGCTCGATCTGGCGATTCAAAAAGGAGTATCCTTTGTTCCGGGAAATTGGCTAAGCGGAGTTGGTCTTTATGAGAACCGCATGCGGCTGGCTTTTACCCATCCATCTGTCGACTTGTTAAAAAGAGGGTTGGAAGTCATGAATGAGATCATTGCCGAGCACCATGCAGGCCAATCATGCTAATGGATATATGAAAACGTTTTACCGCCCTTTATGCTGAGGATGGGAGCAAGGCCATCTTAATGTAAGGGGTGTTTTTATATGGTGAATACAAATCTTCCAGCAGACCTCTTGAAAGAATGGTATTATCGCATGCTGATGATTCGACGTTTTGAAGAGAAGATTAACGAGAAGTTTCTCGCGGGCGAGATCCCGGGCTTTGTTCATTTGTACATCGGAGAAGAAGCGACCGGTGTCGGGGTATGCTCTGCTTTGCGAAAAACGGATTACATCACAAGTACACATCGGGGGCATGGACATACGCTGGCTAAAGGGGCGGATGTAAAACGCTGCATGGCTGAACTGTATGGACGAAAAACAGGTTACTGCAAAGGGAAAGGCGGCTCGATGCACATCGCGGACTTCAGCATCGGGATGCTGGGAGCAAATGGCGTCGTCGGGGGAGGATTCAATCTGGCGGTGGGCGCAGCCTTGGCTGTCCAGCTGCGAAAAGGGGATCAGGTTGCCGTCTGTTTTTTTGGAGACGGAGCCAGCAATCGCGGCACTTTTCATGAAGCTCTCAATATGGCGTCGGTCTGGAAGCTTCCCGCGGTCTTTGTCTGCGAAAATAATCAATGGGCCTCCACTACTCCTTTGCATGAAGCTACGGCGGTGACGGATATTGCTTTGCGTGCATCCTCGTATGCCATGCCAAGTACAATCGTCGACGGCAACGATGTATTCGCGGTATACGAGGCTGCTGTTGAGGCTATCGAACGGGCACGGCAAGGCGGAGGACCTACACTTGTGGAATGCAAGACTTATCGGATCAAAGGGCATTTTGTCGGTGATCCGGAGCAGTACCGGACGCGCGAGGAAGTGATCAGTCAGCTTGAGGAGAATGACCCGCTCAAGAACTTTCTCATCCGGGTGCAAAGCGAGCAATTGCTAGGTGAGCAAGAACTTGTTGCGATCGAGGAGCAGGTGGCGGCTGAGATCGAGGAAGCGGTCCGATTTGCGGAAACGAGCCCGTATCCCGATCCCGAGGAAGCTTTCGATGATGTATACGTAGAGGAGGTATCTTAAGAATGCGTAATCTGAGCTTTTCACAAGCCACATTGGAAGCCATGCAGGAGGAGATGCGAAGGGATGAACGAGTCTTCATCATGGGGGAAGACATCGCAAAACAAGGCGGAATATTCGGCCAGTTCCAGGGGCTTCCCAAGGAATTCGGCTATGAGAGGGTGCGCGATACCCCGATTTCGGAGACGGCGCTTGTCGGCGCAGGGATCGGAGCGGCATTGGCAGGGGCTGTGCCTGTCATTGATATGCATTTTGCTGATTTCATCGGAGTGACGATGGATGAGGTCCTGAATCAAATGGCCAAGATGCGCTATATGTTTGGCGGACAAGCGACACTGCCTCTGGTCTTGCGAGCCCCCGACGGAGTCACCCAGTCAGCCGCTGCCCAACACTCTCAATCGCTCGAAGCCTGGTTTTTGCATATACCGGGGATCAAGGTGGTCATCCCCTCCAATCCCGCAGATGCCAAGGGCTTGTTGAAAGCGGCGATTCGCGACCCCAATCCGGTCATCTATTTTGAACATAAGAACCTGTTTCGAAAAGTAGGTCCGGTGCCAGACGGAGACTATCTCACCCCAATCGGCAAGGCCGCAGTCGTAAGGGACGGACAAGATGTCACGATTGTGTCTTATTCGGCGATGCTCGGGGCATGTCTGGAGGCTGCCGATCAGTTGAGCCGACAACATGGCATCGAGGCAGAGGTCATCGATTTGCGGACTATCGTACCCATGGACCTGGAGACGATCTATACATCCGTAAAGAAAACACACAGGCTCGTCATCGCCCATGAAGCGGTGAAAACAGGCGGCGTTGGCGGCGAAATCGCGGCGTCTGTGAGCGAAAACATCATCGAATACCTGGATGCCCCCATCATTCGCGTCGGGGCGGCTTTTACACCGGTTCCATTTAGTCCCCCTCTGGAAAAACGGGTCATTCCACAGGTGGAGCAGATCGTAGAAGCGGTCAGGAAAGCGCGATGGTAAAAGCATTGATGGATGAGGGGAGGGATTGAGATGGCGCACGTCATTACCATGCCAAAGTTCGGCCTGACGATGACGGAGGGAACTGTCACGAACTGGTTCAAGTCTGTCGGGGATCGGGTGGAGCAAGGCGAGGTGCTTTTTGAGGTACAGACCGACAAGATTACCAATGAAGTGGAAGCGGCACAGTCAGGTGTGCTGCGGCATATTTTCGTAGCGGCAGACGAGACGGCACAGGTGGGAGGCAGCCTGGCGATACTGGCGGATTTGCAGGAGGATATCTCCTCCTTTTTGGAGGGCGAGGAAGCAAGTCCGCAGGAGGTACAGCCCCCCTCTGGTTTCATCCGGGCGACACCTCTGGCCCGCAAGCTTGCCCGCGAGCAGGGCCTGGATTTGGCGGATCTGACACCTTCGGGAGAACATGGGATTCTGCTGGCTCGCGATCTGTCTAGCGCTGAGATCCAAAAGCCGAAGATTTCCCCGCTGGCGAAAAAATATTCTGAAGAGAATGGGATCGGGTGGGAGACGATTGAGAAACAGGAGCGGATCTTGCTCCCTGATGTCATCGCAGAGCAATGGAGGGCTTCTGGCGGCAGAGGATCGAGAGGGCAAGACAACGGAGGTAGCGACGAAAGGGTGACGAAACCGCTGACTGCTACCCGCAAAGTGATCGCTGAGCGAATGACCCAGAGCTGGCGGGAAATCCCGCAAGTTACCTTGACTCGCGACGTGGATGTGACGCAGTTGCGCAAGGCATTCGAGGTGCTGTCGGCAGATGCGGCCGGGCAAGGCATCCGGGTGAGCATGACCCATTTTCTGATCTTGCTCGTCGCCCAGGCTCTGAAGCGGCATCCGGTCGTCAATGCTTGGTACCAAAACCAGGAGCTGACGTATCATTCCCACGTCCATATGGGGGTGGCGGTGGCGGTGGCGGTTCCGCATGGTTTGCTCGTGCCGGTCATCCGTCAAGCATGCCGGCTCTCTCTGATGGAAATCGCTACGGTTCTGCAGGAGTTGACTGCGAAGGCCAAGGAACAGCGGCTGGACGCGGCTGAGATGCAAGGTGGTACGTTTACGATCAGCAATCTGGGCATGATGCAGGTGGATGGGTTTACGCCGATTCTCAATCCGCCACAAACGGGTATTCTAGGCATTGGCAGAGTAACAGAAAAACCTGTTTTCATAGGAGATGAGCTGGTCAAGCGCTCGATGATCACCTTCTCCCTCACCTTTGACCATCGGGCTATGGATGGGGCGGACGCCGCGCAATTTTTACAGACGCTTGCTTCCTTCTGTGAGGAGCCGCTTCGCTTGCTGGCGGGAGGGGGAGCAAGATGAAAAAGCGTGTACTGGTCATCGGCGGCGGACCTGGCGGATATACAGCAGCGATACGGGCAAGCCAGTTAGGCGGCAAGGTAACTTTGATCGAGAAGGATTTTTTAGGCGGCACTTGCCTAAACGCGGGTTGCATCCCGACCAAGAGCCTGCTCGATTCATCAGGTACTTGGGCGAAAAGCAGAACCCTCTTTCCGCAGCAGCTGCAGGGTGAAGTGCCCTGGGAGGAAATCATGGCACGCAAGAATCAGGCGGTGCAGCATTTGCGAATGGGTGTAGAAGGGTTATTGCGGGAAGGGCAAATCGACGTCATTTCCGGGATGGCTTCCTTTACATCCGAGAGAAAGATCATCGTCGACGGGGACGAGAGTAAGATTTTTGATGCGGATGCAATGATCATAGCTGCCGGTGGACGTCCCGTACGTCCAGCTCCCTGGGCTAATACCCCCGGAGTTGTTACGAGTGACGAATTGTTGACCATCGATCGCTTGCCCGAGAGTCTTGCGATCATTGGCGGCGGTGTGATCGGGATTGAATTTGCCACGATCTTTGCCGAGCTCGGTGTGCGGGTGCATGTGATTGAGGCAGCCCACAGAATTCTGCCGGCGATCGATGTGAGCATCTCTTCGGGGATACAGGCGAATTTGCAAAACCAGGGGGTGCAGTTCACGATCGGAAGTACAGTGGAGACGATTGCGAATGGGGATGATGGTACTCTTGCTGTCTCCTTATCCCATGGACAAACGTTTACTGCTGAACTAGTGCTGCTGGCGATGGGACGGGCAGCCAATCTGCAGCCGCTGCAGCTGGATCATGCAGGAATTCAGGTGGAGGGCGGAAAAATCAAGGTAAACGCCTGGCAACAGACGAATCATCGGGACATCTATGCGGTCGGTGATTGCGCAAGTCCTGTGATGCTGGCACATGTCGCGATGATGGAAGGCAAGCTCGCGGCGGAGCACGCCACGGGACATTCTGTCAAACCAATTGCGTACGATCTAGTGCCGCACTGCATGTATTCACACCCGGAAGCCGCGATAGTGGGTTTGACTTTTGAAGAGGCGACAAAGAGGGGATTTGAAGCAGAAGAGGCCATATTCCCCCTATCCGCCAATGGGCGGGCTCTGGTCGAAGGAGAGAGCCAGGGCATGATCAAAGTAGTGGCGGATAAGAAATACGGCCAGATTCTGGGCCTTCACTTGCTCGCTCCACACGCGACGGAAATCATCTCGCAGGCCGCTCTCGCCTTGTCGCTGGAAGCAACGGCAGATGAGGTGTTAGAGATGATCTTTCCACATCCGACGATCTCCGAAGGAATACAGGAAGCGGTGGTGTCGGCAATCAGCGGCACGGCGATTCATCTTCCAGGCAAGCCCGGCCGGAGGATCGTATAAAAGCCAAGGCCCTGTCTGCGAGAGACAGGGCTTTTCATGTACGATCATAATTTGGTTGAGGAGGTGCTGCTTTCTCTTGGCGTCACTAGACGCCTACGAAGCGGTTCCCAGGATACGGCGATCAATGCTCCCACAGAGATATTCGTGATCATGTTCGCTACAGAAGGGACAGCAGCAATCGGACTAATGTGATCCATCGCTAGCAGGGCAGCCAGGGCCGTATTGCAGATACCGAATTCATAGACGATAGCGCGACGGTCCGGCTCCGGCATACCGAGTCTGGCGGCATAGACGTATCCGACTGCCATCGGAATGGTAATCTGCAAAAATACGCAAAGGAACAGCAGCGGGAGGATGTCCAGATTCTCTTGCAGGGATTTTTGAGCAGAAGAAACGACAGCAAGATCGACGATGATCAGGGCGACGGAAGAAAGGATGGGAATAACCCGGCGAATGTTTCCGAGCTTTGTCTCCCACTTCCATTGCACCCATAGTCCGAGCGCGATCGGAAGCAGGACGACGTAAACCATCTGCAGGAAGACAGGCAGGAATGCGACGGGAACGACGCTGCCGACCGAAAATTTCATGATGAACGGCGTCAGAAACGGGCCTATCAAGGTGTCTACCGCAGACATCATGACGCTGAGCGCGAGTGTGCCTCCTGCCATAAAGGTGTACAGATTGGCTGAAGTGCCGCTTGGTACAGAACTGGCGAGAATGATGCCAGCCTGTATGTCCGCGTGACCATCAAAAAAGAGAAAAGCCAGCACAAGCGCGATCCCCAATGTGATGGTCCATTTTCCCAAGACACCCAGCAAGGCGTTGCGGGGGCGGGAAACCACCTGTTTGAGGCTCTCACTGGAAAGGGTAATCCCCATGCAAAAAAGAATAAAAGCAAGCGAAGGAGAGGTCCAATTTTTCAAAAAAAGAAGCTGCTCTGGAAAGAGATACGCCAGGTACGCAGCAATCAGAATCCAGAGCGCCAGAAATCTGGTCAGGATGACCTGCAAGATCGACAGCAAATGGTTTTCCCCCCTTCCTGCACTACTGGACTGTCACGCCCCCGCAGACATTCAGGGATTGCCCGGTCACGTAAGATGCGGCATCGGAGGCAAGAAAGCTGACTGCTTTTGCGACGTCGGTCGGTTCGCTGATTCTCCCCAGCGGAATCGGGCCAAGGTAGTTTTGCAGCGATTGTTCGGGGGTGGAATGGGAAAGCGAGCTCATTTCCTCTGCCATTTTGGATAAAAGCTCTGTATCCATTGCTCCAGGGCAGATCGCGTTGACGCGAATACGACGGGGAGCGAGAACAATGGAAATGGTTTTCGTCAGGCTGAGGACTCCTGCCTTGGAGGCAGCATAGGCTACTGACAAAGGGCGCGGACTATTGGCGGCTATGGAAGCGATGTTGATAATGGAGCCACCCTCTTGCATCCGGGGTGCTGCTGCCTGAATCATGAAGAAGACAGCTTTTAGATTAATATCCAACACGAAATCCCAATCGGTGCTTGTCACTTGATCGATTGGTTTGACAAAATTAACCCCCGCATTATTGACGAGGACATCTATATCACCGGCCGTTTCGACGATGTTCATGATGACTTCCGGAATCCGGTCAGGGTCGGCGAGGTCGATTGACCATCCGTGTGCCTCATATCCACTTGCCCGAAGCTTGTCTACGGATGCTTGAAGCTGCTCCTGATTGCGATCCAGCAAATGGACGATATGGCCACTCGACGCCAGCTCCTCGGCGATGCTATAACCCAGCCCCCGAGCAGCTCCTGTAATCACGCCAACCTTCTTCTCTAGACTCATCGGATCTCCCCCTCTCAGTTACCCAAAAGTATGGCCGGATCCACTTGTACCGTCTAGAGCCATTCAAGAAATTGGACTTAGTGCAAATCAACCTCTTTTCGATTCGTCAGCTTCTCTTTCGGCTCCAGCGAAAGAATGAAAATCGCACCGAAGACAAAACCCATGCCGAGCAAATGATACAGCGTGATCGTCTCCTGCAGGATCACAGCAGACAGGATCAGGGAACTGACGGGAAGCACGCTGGTCAGCACCCCGGCGGAGCTGGCAGAGACCTTGGACAGCCCTTGGTACATGAGCAAAAAGGCGATTACGGTCACAACAACTCCGAAATAAAGGATATTGAGCCAATCCAGGACCCCGACGCTGTGGAAATCAAAATGAAGGGCTTCGTAGATGGCAAACGGCAAAAAGAGCAGGACACCAAAGAGGCTCATCATCGTGGAGATGGTCAACGGACTCACAACAGTGGAAACTTTTTTGCCCAGTGTGATAAAGAGGGCTTCTCCCACCACTGCCGCAAAAATTAGTAGATTACCGATGATAGAAGACGGGCTTCCGGCACCTTCCCCTACAAAATTGATCAGCAGCACTCCGCAGACGGCCAAGAGGATGCCAAGCCCTTTTTTTGCCGTGAGGTGTTCCTTGAGAAAGAGAAACGCGATGATGCCGATGACAGCAGGCAGGGTACTGGTTATGATCCCAGCTTCTATTGCGGTGGTGTAGCGCAGGCCGTATAACATGCAGATATTGAACAGAAATACTCCCGTCAGAGCCTGCAGAAAGAGTGAAAGCATGTGACGGGGAGCGAGGGCAGGAAGGGTCTTCTCCCGGCGATAAAAGAGTGCCAGCAAAATGGCTGCAGCGATGATAAACCGTAGCTCCGATGCCAAAAAGACGGGAAAGCGCGAGGCGATGATTTTACCGAAGACAACAGAGCTTCCTACGATGGCCATAGCCAACATAATTTTCACATGAGCAATTTGCATGGCAACCTCTCCTTTTTCCATTCTTTTACTATAGCGTAAATGATGTGCAACAAACATCGCCAATTTCCGTTTTAATAGATAAGAAAAGAATGAACAGGAACGGAGTGTCGCAGGATGAAACCGATTCAAAGGAGCAGATGGCGCTTAGCCGCAGGGATCTGCTACTACCGTCTCAAACGCTATGGGGAGTGGCTGTTTGGCAAAAAGCAGTACGCCAAGAAAAGAGAGAAGGAGCTCTTGGCGCATGTTCATTTTCACCATCAGACGCCAATGCTGCGACAGTTAAAAAACGTAGAAATGTGGATGCAGCACAACAAGGTGACCAATCTACGGCTCGCAGTCCAAAGGCTGGACGGGATCGTGATTCAGCCTGGAGAGACCTTCTCCTATTGGAAGCTGATCGGAAAACCGACTAAGAGCCGTGGGTATCTTCCCGGCATGCTGCTCTCGCACGGTCGTGTAACGGCAGGTGTCGGCGGGGGGCTTTGCCAGCTATCCAATTTGCTTTTCTGGATGACGATCCACACGCCGCTGACGATTACGGAGCGGCATCGGCACAGCTACGACGTCTTTCCCGACGCCAATCGGACACAGCCCTTTGGTAGCGGGGCGACATGCTTTTACAACTACATGGACCTGCAGATCAAAAATGAGACCAAACAGCCCTACCAGCTCCATCTATACCTGACGCAAACCCATTTGGTCGGGGAGTGGCGCGCTTCGATGCCAGCCACACGCAGCTATGAAATTGTGGAAAAAGACCATGCTATCCAGCCGTCGCTGTGGGGCGGATATGAGCGGAAGAACAGCCTATACCGGAATGTGTACAGCCTCGATGGGGAATGGCAGCAGGAGGAATGGGTGACGGACAACCACGCATTGCTGATGTATGAGCCTTTGTTGCCGGGTGGCAGGCAGGGATAAGGTGGATTTTTCCATTTCCTACATCGCAACTGGAACTGAACCTCGATCTGTGCGAAAATAGGAACATATGCTTTCGTTGAGGGACGGGAAAGGTGGATTCATACATATGTCGTACGTGGACCGAATTACAGCAAGTTTAAATCCGGAGCAAAGGGAGGCAGTCCTTACCACGGAAGGGCCAGTTCTGATCCTGGCTGGAGCGGGCAGTGGCAAGACCAAGGTGCTTACCCAGCGGATCGCTTATCTCATCAGTGCCAAACAAGTCGCGCCGTGGAGCATTCTGGCGATTACGTTTACCAATAAAGCAGCCAGAGAGATGCAAAACCGTGTCGCTTCGATCATTGGCGGGGTGGCAGCACAGGATACGTGGATTTCCACGTTCCACTCCTTGTGTGTACGGATATTGCGTCGAGACATCGACAGATTGGGCATCAGCCGCAATTTTACGATTCTGGATGCCGGGGACCAGTTGTCTGTCGTCAAGCAGTGCTTGAAGGAGCTGAACATCGATCCCAAGCAATACGAGCCGCGCGGAATCCTGTCCGCGATCAGCACGGCGAAGAACGAGCTGACAGATGTTGCGACGTTTACCCGCTTGGCAGGAGACCCTTTTTCACAAGTGGCTGCCAAGGTGTATGAGCTGTATCAAAAGAAGCTGAAAAGTAACCAGTCGCTTGATTTCGACGATCTGATCATGACGACGGTGCGTCTTTTTAAAGATGTACCGGAAGTGCTGGAGTTTTATCAGAAAAAATTCCGCTATATCCATGTGGACGAGTACCAGGATACGAACCGGGCACAGTACCTGTTGATCTCGATGCTCGCGGACAAATTCCGCAATCTTTGCTGCGTGGGGGATGCCGACCAGAGCATTTACAAATGGCGCGGTGCGGACATTTCCATCATTTTGAACTTTGAAAAGGATTATCCAGAAGCGAAAATGATCAAGCTGGAGCAAAATTACCGCTCTACAAAAACGATTTTGCAAGCAGCCAACCAGGTCATTGCCAACAACAAGCTGCGCAAGGAGAAAAAACTCTGGACACAGAAGCAGGAGGGGAATAAAATCACCTGCTATCAGGGCGATTCAGAGCATGAGGAAGCATATTTTATCGTCGATACGATCCGCAAGCAGATGGCGGAGTACAAGCGTTATGACAAGTTCGCCGTCTTGTATCGGACGAACGCGCAGTCTCGTGTGGTGGAGGATGTGTTCATGAAATCGAACATTCCTTATACCATCGTCGGCGGCACGAAGTTCTACGATCGCAAAGAGATCAAGGATATCCTCGCCTATCTGCGTCTGATCTCCAATCCGGATGACGATATCAGCCTGACGCGCATCATCAATGTTCCGAAGCGAAACATCGGCGATACGACAGTGGAAAAGCTGCAGGCATATGCCAATGCGCATGGACAAACCCTCTATCAGGCGATTCAGGAAGCGGGCTTCATGGGACTGCCTTCGCGCACGACGAATGCCATTCTCGCCTTTAACGACCTGATCACCAACCTGATCCAGATGGCTGACTTTTTAAGCGTGACAGAGCTGGTGGAGGAAGTATTAAAACGCACTGGCTATCGCGATTCTCTTCAGGTGGAAAAAACGCTGGAAGCACAGGCGCGCCTGGAGAACATCGACGAGTTTCTCTCCGTCACGCAGGAGTTTGAACGCAAAAATGAAGACAAGAGTCTCTTGGCTTTCCTGACGGATCTGGCACTCGTAGCAGACATCGATTCACTTGGTGATGAAGATGCCCCGGAAGAGTTCTCCGCAGAAGGCCAAGTGACGCTGATGACCTTGCACAGCGCCAAAGGACTGGAGTTTCCGGTCGTCTTTCTCGTCGGCATGGAGGAAGGGGTATTCCCGCACAGCCGCTCCCTGTTCGATGAGTCAGAGATGGAAGAAGAGCGACGTCTGGCCTACGTCGGAATTACCCGTGCGGAGGAGCAATTGTATTTGAGCTGCGCCAGGATGCGGACGTTGTTCGGGCGTACGAACGCGAGCGCACCGTCCCGATTCCTGCAGGAGATCCCGCCCGAGTTGCTCGAAGGCAGCCCGGTTGCAGAGCGGGGATACGGGCAAGGCGGGGGCTTTGGCCAGCGCGAATCTGCTTTTCGCTCATCGAGCTTTGGTGCGCCAGCAGGCGGATTATCCAGGGGCGGTACCGCTTCACGCCCTGCGGGAGCGGCGCCATCTCCCTTTTCACGACCTGCTGCTTTCCAGGCGGGAGATAAATTGCCTGGTCATGGCGGCGGGGCAGGGATTAACTGGAAAGTGGGCGAAAAGGTGAAGCATGGCAAATGGGGCGTGGGAACCGTGGTGAAAGTAAAAGGCGACGGTGACAATATGGAACTGGATATCGCCTTTGCCAGCCCGGTCGGCATCAAGAAGCTGTTGGCCAAATTTGCGCCGATTGAACGCGGATAAGCAGGATACTGTCGAGTAAAGGATGAGCGGATGACATGGATCGATTGACAGCGGAAAAGCGAATGGCAGATTTAACGAAACTTATCGAGCGGCACAACCGTCTTTATCATGAAGAAGATCGACCGGAAATTAGCGACCAGGAATACGACCAATTGGTGCGGGAGCTGGTTGCGCTTGAAGAGAGCTTCCCGGATCTGGCCCAACCTGATTCTCCTACAAAGCGTGTAGGTGGAGCACCTCTGCCTTTTTTTGAAAAGGTGGTGCACAAAACTCCTATGCTCAGCCTGGGCAACGCGTTTGGCGAGGAAGATCTGCGGGATTTTGACAGACGTGTTCGCCAGACGGTGGGCAATCAGGCGGTCCGTTATGTATGTGAGCTGAAGATTGACGGGCTGGCAGTCTCCCTGCATTACGAGAACGGTCTGTTCGTCAAGGGAGCGACGCGAGGAGATGGGACCACAGGGGAGGACATTACCCAAAATCTGCGGACCATTCGTTCGATACCCCTGCGTCTTAGCCGTCCGCTGACGCTGGAGGTACGCGGAGAGGCATACATGCCCAAGCCAGCTTTTGAAAAGCTGAATAAAGAAAGAGAAGAGCGCGGCGAGCCGCTGTTTGCCAATCCTCGGAATTCGGCGGCTGGTTCCCTACGCCAGCTCGACCCCAAAATTGCCGCATCCAGGCAGCTGGATACGTTCATTTACTCGATTGGCGATTTACAGGGGGAGAGTGTCGAGTCCCACAGCGAAGGACTTGATTTGCTAGAATCGCTGGGCTTCAAAGTCAACCCGGAGCGGCGCGTATTTTCTGACGTCGACGAAGTCATTTCATTTATTGAGGGCTGGACACAAAAACGTCCTTCCCTGCCGTATGAAATCGACGGCATGGTGATCAAGGTAGACAGCTATGCGCAGCAAGAGGAGCTTGGCTTCACCGCCAAGAGTCCGCGCTGGGCCATCGCGTACAAATTCCCTGCTGAGGAAGCTGTGACGATTCTGGAGGGAATCGAGCTATCCGTAGGTCGCACGGGAACGGTAACACCGACCGCATTGCTCAAACCGGTGAGTCTCGCTGGGACGACGGTAAAGCGCGCCTCGTTGCATAATGAGGACATCATCCGCGGAAAAGGACTCTTGATCGGCGACCATGTCGTGGTCAAGAAGGCAGGGGACATTATTCCGGAGATCGTGACGGTTTTACCGGAGCGGCGCACAGGATCGGAAACGCCATTTTCCATGCCGACCCACTGCCCGGAATGTGGTAGCGAGCTGGTGCGCCTTGAGGATGAGGTCGCGCTGCGCTGCATCAATCCGATGTGTCCGGCATTGATTCGGGAAGGGATGATTCACTTCGTCTCGCGCACGGCGATGAATATCGACGGCCTTGGGGAAAAAGTCGTGGCGCAATTGTTTAAGGATGGTATTATTCACAGTGTAGCCGATCTCTACTTCCTGCATCAGCAACGCGATGTCCTGCTCGGGATGGAGCGAATGGGAGAGAAATCAGTAGACAATCTGCTGGCTGCAATCGAGGCGAGCAAGGAAAACTCTTTGGAACGTCTCCTGTTTGGTCTCGGGATTCGCCTGGTGGGGGCTAAAGCAGCCAAGGTGCTGGCTGAGCATTTTGGACATATGGATGCTATCTCACAGGCGCAGGAAGAAGAATTCACCCAGATCGACGAGATCGGTCCGAAGATGGCAAGCAGCTTGTATCATTACTTCCGCCAGCCGCAGGCAGAGGCCGTAATCGAGCGGTTGAAGGCAGCCGGGGTGAATATGTCCTACAAGGGTGTGCGGGTAGAAGGCGGAGAAAACCTCCCATTTAGTGGCAAAACCGTCGTGGTGACGGGTACCTTATCCGCGATGTCGCGTCAAGAAGCGGAGGAAACCATTGCACGCCTGGGAGGCAAGGTGACAGGCAGTGTAAGTAAAAAGACGGATTTGGTAATTGCGGGGGAAAAAGCCGGTTCCAAGCTGGAAAAGGCAGAAAAATTGGGTGTAGCAGTAATGGACGAGGCTGGTTTTTTACAGATATTAGAAGATAACAAGTAATCCTCGCAAGTTGCTGCGCCACAGCAAATGGAAGGAACGGTGATGGAGCTTGAGGAAATTCTGGCGATGGGGAGTAGTCATGGTCGTGCTAGCAAGCATGACGGGCTGCAGCGATAGCGGACAGAAAAAGCCATCTTCTTCAACCGTAACAGCAGCAGCACTTCCAGGAGATTTGACGTATCAGGAAGTTTTGGAAAAAGGAGGAGCGGTCCACAATCTGTCGATGAGGGATGACAATCAGGTATGGGTCGGCACCAACGCCGGTCTTTATCATTCGGTAGATCGCGGAAGCTGGGGACTGATCTCCTCCCAATTGGAATATAAGGACATCGTCGGCTGGTACGTGTATCCCGACGACCCCAATCACATCCTGATCGCGGGGGATGCGGGAGTCATGCATTCACTGGACGGAGGAGTGAGCTGGAGCACAATCGGCACTGGACTGCCGACACCTGCTAACATCCGCAGCTTCGTCGGGATTGAGGAGGGCGATCAGATCCGGCTGTGCGCTTTCGTCTCCGGCGAGGGGATCTACCAATCCCTCGACGGTGGCGAGACATGGCAGATGTGGTTGCCGATGGATCAGGAAGTCTATGCGATGGACTTCAATCCCGTAGAAAATCGACTGTATGTCGCGGCGCAGTTCAGCCTCTTTTACCATGAGGAAGGTGAATGGAAGTCTGAGATGCTGCCGCAGGCGGAACAGACCTACTCACTGGCTGTAGATCGGCGTACGGGCGTCTTGGCTGTAGCTACAGAGCAGGGTGTTTTTGAAAAAAGGAATGGCGAGTGGTATACGCTGAATGCCAAAGCGCCGGAAAGATTGATCGTAGTAGCCCCTGGCGAAGGGAAGACGAAATGGGTCGGCATCGGGGAATCCGCGTTGATCTATTCGCTGACCAACGACAGGTGGACAAAATGGAATTGACACGCTCATTTCGGATAAGGAGTAACGTATGAAAGCGAAGTTTTGGGCACGATGCAAGCTGGCGGCTGCCGGGCTTCTTGCGGTCGTAGCGACGGGATGTTCGCTCCTCCCCGCAGGCAAGGAACGGGTCGTCGAGCCAACCACACCATCTCTGTCTCCGGTCATTGAGGTATCGGAGGATTACTACGGCAGTATTATGCCCTACCAACCCAACCAGACGAGAGGCATGCTCAGCGAAACCAAATATCGGATCGATTTCAGTCACCTGGAACTGGGCATGATGGAATTTGCCAGGGACACGTTCCCTACTTCTTCCTTTCTGTTTCAGGAAGGGCAGTACATCAAGAAAGATCAGGTGCGCGCATGGATCACGGAGGAGAAGGCCGGAGAGCAGACTGGACAGCGAAAAAGCGGACTTCTCGCGCATGTTCTGGAGCATGATTATCTGAACAAGGAAACACAGAAATTGGCAGGGATGGCTCTGGGATTGTCGCTTTCTTCCGTGTACAAAGACGCGACCGGACAGGAAAAGCGCTATACCGTGGCAGAACTCCAGGAGCGCGGCAAGCAACTGGCAGCCAAAATGGTCCAGTCGGTGCGGGCCAGCGATCTGCAGGTGCCGATCCTGATCATGCTCTACCAAGTGCCAGAAGCGAATTCTTCTCTGGTGCCAGGGAACTTTATCATGTCAGGAACCGTCAATGCCAATGAGGCGGCGATCTCCAAATGGCAGCCGATTGACGAGGAATTTTTCCTTTTCCCAAGCACCGAGGTGGGGAAAAAATATGCGCAGCAGTCCCTGCAGTACGACAAGCTCATGCGCGAATCCCAAACTTTCTTCCGGGACTTTATCGGCATGACGGGAGTAGGCCGCTTCATGGGCGGCAATCTGACCGAGCTGACGATCACGGCGACAGCGGAGTATGATTCCCGAACAGAGGTCCTTCAGTTTACTCAATTTGCAGCAAAGAATATCGACCAGCTTTTTGATAAAAATGTGCATGTCAATTTGTATGTACAGGCAATGAACAAGCCGCTTGCGATCTACATCCGCCCTGTAAAAGGCGAGCCGTATATGCATATCTATCGATAGGGATTCAAGGATCCGTATCTGTAAAACGAACCCCCAGTGCTTTTAGGTACTGGGGGTTCGTGTATCGAGAATGTAACTGTAGTGGGGAGAAGCATGTTTCCGATCTGCGCTACGGTCTACGTCCCGCAAGGGAGTTAAACTGTCCGCTCCACAGCGATCCCGGGGGAAGCGCAAAACGGCGCGCAGCTCCGGAGTTTATTCATAGGTTGCGCTTCAGTCTCCCCGGGCTTCGCTGTTCCGCTAGGCTGGACTCCGCTAATCGCTCCGCCTGGAAACATGCTTCTCCTCCCCAGCTGTAGATTTTTAACGGTCTTAAACCCAGTCCCCCTTAGATAAGCTGGAACCATCAGCAGAGTGGGGAAAGCCGCTCTCTTGTTTTCTACTTCGATACGGAGAAATGTAAGACGTAAGGTTACTCGATTTGCAAGCTCCAACAAGGGGGGGTGCAGGGCTCTCTAAAGGGTGCGGATTTTTTCTTTTTTCTTCAAGAATTTGCCCAAAAAAGCCTGGGGTAAAGCCAAGGCTGGTCGAGGCAAAAGGGGAAGTAAGCGCAAGGTATTTGGGATCTCGACCCCGGCGCAACGCAAAAGGCGGAACACGTTCTTAGCGGCCAGCGCGCCCAGCAAGCCGTTAATTGCTAGTTGGTGAAAGTCCAACCGAGGTAAGAGCCAAGTCGCCTCGTAGCTGACAGGCAACTGGTGGAGAGATCCTAAGGTTGAAGCCCTGTGACAAAGTAT
>Ga0209147_100224_pt1 | contig 57239 bp, 64 predicted proteins | sample AraplaCol_mLB_r2_FD_184278 | JGI IMG/M metagenome (GOLD analysis project Ga0209147, IMG submission 184278) | Arabidopsis root microbial communities from North Carolina, USA - plate scrape CL_Col_mLB_r2 (SPAdes) (version 2) | ecosystem: Host-associated > Plants > Roots > Endosphere | place: USA... | reverse complement strand
CCATCTGGAATTCATCATTTTATCTTTCGTCCAGTCGTTACACCGAAGTGTCGTCTCTGTCTAGACAAGAAGATGAAGGGTGCTGACTAGGTCAGCACCCCATGCGACTGCCCGTCGCACAAAAGGAGCTGCCGAAGCAACTCGTGTTGTACAACTAAAGCATGCGTTAGTTCAACAAGTATTTTTTTAAGGTTTTAGCGTTATTTTTATCTAACTCACCGTAACCTTCTTTTTTATCATCACTAATAATTGTTGCTGTACCTGACTTGTTAAACCAAATTTTATATTCATATAATCTTTCAGGCATATTTTTCTCGACTTCATAAAAGAAAACAGCATTTACATCTGGTTCTCTAACCATACTAAGATTTTGTTTATGTTGCCAGTTTATTTTTTTAGATAAGTTTTCTATTAAAACCAAAGTTTCTTTATCTTGAATAATAGTGGGTTCCTGATTTTTTACTAATACATCAATGTCAATTCTTGTTAATTCTCCCTTACCTTCCGATGTACAACCAACTAATAAAAAAGTAAAAACAGAAATAAGAACAAAATAATTCATTAATTTTTTCATCATTACACCTCCTTAAATAGATAAGTTCTACAATAAATATTCTCGTACCTTTAAATTTAAAGTTGGGTTATTTTAATATTGATTTAATAACATTTATACAGTTTCTTTATTCAACTAAACTGCCATTTAGCTCAATAAAAAAAATCGACTTTTCAGCCGACATTTTGTTCAACTAATGCATGCGTTAGTTGCTTAAGAATTATAAATTCATTTCATTTTTTTCTAAAAATACTTAACTGACCGCCAGATGTCTGGTCCCACTTCCAATTAATCAGAATATCATCAAGAGGAACACACTGATATGGATTAAACATCGTTTGCCCTTGTTTATTAAATACTATTTCGTTACTCAATACAAAACATGAATGGAGTGCATTTTGATCTTTTTCCCAAATCAATAAAAACTCATCATTAGATACAATACCTATATAACGATCTTTTGCAGAAATATTCCAAGGTAAATAAGAAGTTTTTTTATCTAGTGACAACTCAACTGTTGCACGTTCATTAACTGAAACAAAGTTTGGGAGGTCTTCAAAATAAAAGTAATCTACATCAGGGACAAATTTTAAATATAAAATTCGACATTATTTGAACACTTCCTTGTTCAAATATATTAACTAACGTATTAAAAAGACTGCCGTAGCACTCTTCTAGTGACATGCGTTGCTGAATTACTCTAAATGAAATATTGTTAATCAACTAAATACAAATTAAAGGATTTTGGCTTCCCACCCACTACTACTCTTTCAACTTCTTCTTCCCAGAATGGAAGTATTGTTTCATAAAAATCGTCAATAATTTCTATTTTGGTAGATGCCTTATTTACACAGAATTTACTGTATTTATATATGATTATTGCAAATTTATCAATTTTATTTTCTTTATATTCCCCTTCTTTAAACCATGACAAATCAGTGATCCAATCTAAATATCTATCTCCCATAAACTCACATGATCTTGGAAATTTAAACTTTGTCTCGACTTCAGAAATATAGTCTTTCCACGTTTGGATTTTTTCTCCATCTATTTCTACTAGAAATAAGGAAGAATCATTTATCATTTCATCTTTTATTTTTGTTATTTCAGATTGCGATATATTATAAATCTTGTTTTTTATCATTTGGATAGCCCCCACCTTGCTTATAAAAAGATTTTTTATAGTCACTTCATTCAATGACTTGAACCTAATTTCCTTTTTTCTTATTCAACTAAACTGCCATTTAGTTAAACCAAAAAGAGTCACCGAAGTAACTCTTGAACTTCAACTAATGCATGCGTTAGTTGAATAACGAACATCTATATTTCTAATTTATATCTTTCAATGCAATTCACTAATAACCCATTTATTTCATCAATTTTCCATCTAAATTCAATTGCATCTGCTATGCTATGCATAGGTGAAAAACAATATCTTTGTCCGTCATTTGTATTAAAAATTATTGCTTCATCATAATAGATATTCTCACCTGCAATTTCATTTTTTTTGGAGTAAATAGATATACTGCTAATAATTGGAGCACCTATAATGTTAATTGATGAATGAGAGCCACTTATCATTTTTTTTCCAAATGTTTTATCAATTTGATATTTAATTTTTTCTGGATAATCTTGGATTTTCACTTTTAAACTCCAATAATCCTCATAATTATTTGATTCCAACCATTCATTTGATATTACCAAATACATTTTCCCAACATTTATGGAGATTTCTTCATAAAACAAATAGTGATTTTCATTTAACCTAATATCAATAGAAGGACTTAATACTGACAAAAGTTCCTTACCCAGTTGTTCTTTAAGTATTAATAACTCATTATCTGATAGAATTGCTTCAAATACTTCCATTTATCACTTCTCCCAATTAAATGATCTCATATTATGATGAACTAATGCATTATTTAGTTATATAAGCCTAGTTAGAATTTTTTTCAAGAACTTCAATTAATTTGTCCAATTTATACTCTATATTTTGTAATGATTGTCTGTTCTTAGCTTGATTTCTGCTTCTTCTTTTAAAAAATAATACTATTGCTGTAATAATGCCAATTATAATTATCCAAAAAATAATTGGGGTAAATGCAAGGATAGGGTCATAGATATCTTTTGTATCCGTTATCGTGTGCGAAACATTTCCTGTTAAGAAGTTCATATTTTTTCTCCTATTAATTTTTCTTGATAATAGGATAATTCGCTAGAAACTTATGATTTCCTTGTTCAACTAATCTGCCATTATGTTGAATAAGAAAAAGCGATCTTATATTGAAGTATCGCATGCGTTAGTTGCTTAAGTTTCAATCTTCAAAATGCATGAAAAATAACGAGTACTACGAAAATCCTTGAGAAAAAAGATGTAAACAATAGATATCTTTTCGCTTTTTTTTCTAATATTTCACCCTCAAGCGAAACTGTTTTTTCAATAATATCTCGCAAATGACCAAAAACATAAAGAATAATAAAAGATACAGAAAGCATAATAAGAAACCCAAAATGCCAATTTTTAGCACCCATTTTAGTAAACATAAGCATTAATAATCCTAAAATAAAAAAATTTATGTCTTCAAATATTTCTTTTAAAAACTTCTTTTTTTGCACTTTTATCCCCCTTATTTCAAATGTAAAAGATATCTTAGTTAAGTTTATTATACATAACATATGACCTTGGTAATTTGGGGGAATTTCGCCTTTTTCCATAGAATTTCAAAATATTCTTATGCAACTAAACTGCCATTTACTTTAATAAAAAAAGGTACCGAAGCAGCTTAAAGGTTGTTCAACTAATGCATGTGTTGGTTGTATAATTTTGTTATTTAATAATAATATAAAAAACTATGCAAACTAACGGAATATTACTTATCCATTTTGGAATTTCAATATTAATATCCCCCAAAATTTTCCTCAACAAGTCATCTCCTAATTGATATAGATTTAATGCCATAAACCCCATTAAGATACTAATCCATATTGAAAAATAATGAAGATATTTGGTTCCATATATAATCAAAGGAATTAAAATTACATAAGATAGCAATTCTGCTAGATCATATTTTCTAACAGCATCTTTAAATAGCCATTTTCCATACCTATTTAGTAACGACATTTTCTAGCACCTCATATTTTACTTTTTACATTCTCATTTGAAAGAGAATTCTAATTAATTCCATAGACGTTTTTTTAAATCCTTGTACATCTAAAACTTTCTTTAGTACTCTTTAAAAATTCGACTCAACAATGAATAATGTTATTTAACTAATGCATTAGTTAGTTGCATAAGATTAATCTTTTTTTATGAAATTTTTATAACCTAAAATTACTAAAACAGATAAAAACGCTATATCTTTTAGAATAGAAACTGCCTTATTATTTGGATAAAGATGTGGTAAAACAAAATATAAAGTGGTCAACACTGTAAACCATATTAAATCTAATATTAAATATTTAGGATAATATTTCTTTTCTTTCAATCCTAACACCCCATTCAACTGCTCGTCTTGTTCAACTATCGCATCCGTTAGTTGAATAAGAAATATATAAAATTAATAATGTATCTTTGCTTTTATGTAATTAAGTAATATCTCCCGTTCGTCTTCAAACATTAACTTTAAATCATTAATTTGTGAAATTGGTTTCCAACAGATGTCTAATATTAAGCCATCTGGGTCTTGAAAAGTTCTTCCTCCTCCAATAATTTCGGCTTCAAAATACTTTATGTGAACATCAACACCATATGTAGTAGTATTTCTTTCAATGACCTTGGTTATGACTTTAATAATGTATCCCATTTCTTCAAAGACCTCTCGAATACAACAATCCTCAAATGTTTCGTTTTCTTTCACTCCACCAGAAGGGACAGACCATAGTTCTGGTTCATTCGGTTTTTCTTGTGCCACCATTAGAATTTCATTTTTTTCATTTATACAAATAGCTGCTGAACCTCTCCACATTACTTATTTCCTCCGAATCCCTTTTATACTAAAAGGTTTTTGACGTTTTCATCTGATAGTGAAAATCGTTCAATAACTGTAATTACATCTTTTAATACATCAATTGAACGAAGAACATCATTAGAATATTGAAACCTATGATCTACATTTGGAATTAATTTTGACATTAAGTTTTCATTTTGCATTAATTGATTAAATCTCTCTTCAATATAAAAATGGTCATTATCCCCAATAAAACATAAACCTTTTTGATTGCTTTTAAGCATCGAACTAAATACATCTTCTCTTTGTAATAGGGGCGTTAACCATACTGCCTTTGCTTCTTTAAAAATTTCTCTAGTTAATTCAGAACACATTGCAATTGTTCCAAGAGATTTTCCTATAAGATAAAAATTTTCATATGCTGTATTTTCCAAAATTTTATCAATTACAACCTTCACATCATATTTTATCGCTTCACTTATCTCTTCCATATCGAAGTCATTATAATTCGGATTGCTATATTCGTAATTAATCTCTAACACATCGAAAGATTTATTTAAAAATAATTCTGTTGAGAAACGTAGTAGTGGACCCTGAACTGTATATCCCATTCCTGGAAATAAAATGGCTAAATTTTTTGTTACATTAGACTTGCAAATTAACGTATATGGTACTGTCAATCCTTTATATCCTTTAATATCATTTTTGATAACTTTCACCTTAAGATGCCCCCACAATTTTATTAATTTTAATAATCATCCATTAATTCGACTTTTATATTAAATATCCCTTGTTCAACTAAACTGCCATTAGCTCAATAAAAAAATCGGCTTTTCAGCCGATAGTGTTATTCAACTAAAGCACTGCTTTAGTTACACTAGTTAATATATTATCTAATTAAAAGCTTTCCTTCTAAACACATAAAAAACTGCTAAGCCTACTGCGGCACTCAATGAAAACACAATTAAAAAAATGAAGTCTGAAGAACTTGCAAAGTCTGGCTCGAAGAAAAAAAGTGCATATATAATTCCACCGTATACCAAACCTAACAATATGAAAGTATAAAGTTTTGCTGGCTCCACACCGATAAGGAACAAGCCTTCTCCTAATGCACATCCTACTAATATGAATAAACCTCCAACTATCCACACACCTACAAAATCAGTTAATTCTAAAGCTGAATAATGTCGACCATTTATAATATAAAATAATACAATTACTAAGTTAATAAGAATAAAAGAGAAAAATGATGCTAAAAAAGAAACTACAAAATTTTTCATTTGACCTTTCTCCTGAAAATTATTATTTTTAAATTTTATTCGAGATGAATTACTGAAATCCTTGTTAAACTAAACTGCTATTTCGTATTATATGGTTAGCCAGAATTTTCTGGTTGACCTATTTTTTATTGGTTATATGATTACAGTAGCCAGGGTAGAACGTAACTGCCAGTGGGACCATGATCCCGTCCGCTAAACTGTTCTCCCTCTACTTATAGAAACATGTTTGAGGCTGGTTGGGACTTGATCCCGAATAACAAGCGAAGCTATGAAACTATAAGAAGAGCTAGAGGTTACTGGTAAAAAAGAGTTAAGGAGAGATGTTAATGAATCCAGTAGTTGGTCTGGATGTTTCAAAAGGAGAAAGTGAAGTACAAGCCTTTTTAAATAAGAGTATTCCTTACGGAAAAAGCTTCAAAATTTATCACACTAGCGAAGGTTTAAATTTCTTTCTACAATTTCTAACTGATTTAGAAAACAAGACATTAGTTAAACCTACTATCATACTAGAAGCCACAGGACATTATCATGCACCTGTCATACAATTCTTAGAGAAATACAATTACTTGTATATTATGATTAACCCTTTAGTGTCCCATCAGTCTAAAAAAACAAGCTTAAGAAAAGTAAAAACCGATGCCATGGATGCCTATAATCTGTGTAAATTGTTTTATAAAGAAGAATTAGAGCCCTATAAAAAGCGAGGAATTAATCTCTTAAACTTACGCCATTTAACGAGACAAAAAGATGCGATAACTGGTATGTATATCCAAGCAAAGCTACAATTTCACACTATGTTAGATCAAGTATTCCCTGAATATAGACGCGTATTTGGTGACTTATTTTCAAAAGTATCTTTGAATCTATTAAATGAATTTTCCACTTCGGAAAAGGTTTTAAACGTATCTGAAGTAATCTTAGCTGAGAAAATTCGCTCACTATGTAAAACCCGTTCCTACCAATGGGCATTAAAAAATGCAGCAAAATTGAAAGAAGCTGCCATGAATAACCCTTTTGAAAAAATTATTTACCAAAGTCATTTAATCAGTCTAAATATGTTTATTCAAATGCTTCTTCAATACCAAGAGCACCTATCTATCTTAGAGGAACAAATAGCTACTCTCGCTAAAGATATCGAAGAATATAAGATAATCCAGTCTATTCCAGGAATAGGAGAAAAAATCGCTGCAACGATTATCTCTGAGATTGGTGAAATAGAACGGTTTAATCACCCTAAGAAATTAGTAGCCTTCGCTGGGGTTGATCCTAGTGTATTTCAGTCTGGTAAGTTCAATGCCACAATAAATCGTATTACCAAAAGAGGTTCAACTAGGCTCCGTCACGTTCTATATATGGCAGTCCTTTGTGGAATTAGAAGTTCAAGAAATAAACGATTAAAAGAATTTTATGATAGAAAACGTGTGGAAGGCAAACCCGCAAAGGTCGCAATAATTGCTTGTGTAAATAAATTATTACATTGGATATATACTCTTTTAAAAAGGAAAGAAACATTCCTTGATTTAAACTAAATACCAAAATTACGAAGTAATAACAAATCCTTCCAATACAGTGATGGAAGGCTATTTGGCATGCGCTTTTTTAGTATATCATGTGCTCTAAAAATTGTTTATTGAAAAATATTGACAACTATTAGCTGGTTTAGTTCGATAAAAAAGAACACCAATCAGGTACTCGTGATGTTCAACTAACGCATTAGTTAGTTGCATAAGAAAAAAGCTACCCAAGCAGCTTAAAGGTTGTTCAACTAATGCATTGCTAATCTAATTACTTGCTTAAAAGAAACGCCTAGATAACTATATTTAATAGTAATTTTATGTATTTTTTTACTATGTAATATGCTTAGCTCGTATACTTTATCTTTTGCTGAAGCAGTACCTTGATTTTGCTTCTTAATTAAATTTTTAGGTGATATATTTGGTTTTAATACCATTGATTGAACTTTTGTATTTTGTTTCTCAAAATCAAATATATCGGAGCTATCATACTCTTGAAATCCACTTCCAACTCGAATCTTTGTTTTTTTAGGAACTTCTTCATTATTTATCAATATTTTCTTTAGATGAATATTACTTAAACCTGTATTACCAATTTCAAGAGCTATTCCTTTTCCATTATCACTCGGAACGATTCTTCCCGTCTCAATTGGAGGTTTTTGTTTTATTAAAACAACGTATGCAACCACTAGTATAATTAAAAGTAATACACTAACAATAATTTTCTTCAAGGCATTTATTCCTTTCCCTAATCTTGCAAACAAGGAATTAGATACTAATTTCCCCTTCACTCCACCAAACAAGAAAATCTTCTAATGATGGTGCGATCCACGTTCGACTATCGTCTTCGTGATTCCATACGTAAATATCATCTTTTTGAATGTCACCATTAATAATTGAAAATGCGAAAAAGTCACCATTTCCAGCGTCAGCAAAAAATAATAGACTATCGAAAGACATATAGGAATCCTTATAAACTTCAAGCGTTCTTCGTTCAATATTTTCTTCAATTATTTCATTCGAAGTCCAAAATCTTGCACCTTCAGTTTCAACTCCATTTGATTCTTTTAGAAGATTGACTAATTCGTTTGTAATTTCCAAATTAAATCTATCATTAATTTCTTTTAACTGTTCTTGTGTAGCTGGTTGATTAAATACTGGTTCATCTGAGACCTTATTAATTAAATTCTTCCACATATCTTGATTCCTTTCTAATCTAAATTTAATAATATTATCTGAATTATTATAACATTTCTTAAGCAACTAAACTGCCATTTTGTTGAATAAAAAAATCGACTAAACAGCCGATCATGTTGTTCAACTAATGCATTATTTAGTTGCATAACTCTTAACCAATATTAGTTGAATAGTACATTCCAATTAAAATTATCATAATTACCACTATACCTAAAAGAACTCGTTTCATCTCACAAGCCTCCGTTCTTTAATAGAATTGCTTGTACATTATATTCCTATTGACTCATTTAATATTCCTTATTCAACAAACGCACTGCGTTAGTTGCTTAAGCAGGTTAAAGATTTTAACTATTACCCACTTTTTGAAGCAAAATATTTTATTATTTTTTCAATAAAAACCCAAAAAATATAAATCAATAAAGATGAACCTAATACTACATACAAATATTTAAAGACTAAATCAAAGTCTAATTCATAATGTTTAACTTTAGGAGGATAATTAACTGTGTAATGAAATATAAAGTCTCCATCAAAAACAAATGATGAAATCGTAATTCCAATGACAATTCCAACTAATAAGGAAATCAACAATTTTTTCAAGTACCCACTCCTTTCAAAAATTGTGTTAATAATATATTCAACTAAACTGCCATTATGTTGAATAATAAAATGCGATCTTCTATTGAAGTATCGCATGCTTTAGTTCAATAAGAAAAAGCTTTATTTAAATTGATTTATAAGAAATTTAAAGGTGATAACAACATTAATCCCAATAATTAAACATTACATCACCAATTGTTATTGGGTTCCAGTATTCAATTTGTTTTTTAATTGTACGTATATCTCTTAATTCCTCATGATTTTCAAGAATAAATTGTTTGTTTAAGTCACTTACTTTCATAACGGTATAACCAGTAAACTCTACTGCCAGTTCTTCAAAGTCGATAAAATCCAATGGAAATGAGTTTCCAAATTCACCTAATTCATTAGCAATACAAAATGCAACAAATGGATGTGCATTATTTATTACTACATAAACAGGTTTTGGTAGAAAGAAAAACTTTACTGCATAAAAATTTTTATAATCTGTTTCTAAATCCCTTAATATCTCATACTTTATATGTTTTAATGAAGCGACTTCTTTACATTTAGCATAAAATTTTGATTTATCAATTGAGGGTGGTTCAGGATCCTCTCCAGGCATGTAATGTCCTCCTATTACACCATACGGTAAATTCACTTTGTTCATATTGAACTCCTATATCAAATTGTATTTTAATTAACATTAATTCTCTATAATTATACCAATTAATTAGACTTGGAATGATACACCTTATTGAAAATATTCTATTTTTCTTATGTAACTAAACTGCCATTTTGTTCAATAAAAAATGACTGACAGATCGCCGATCACGTTGTTCAACTATCGCATTAGTTAGTTGAATAAGATTATTTATCAAAAATACCAATATTAATTAGGATTCCATCATTATCTAGCCTTTTGTGGTTGTATGGAACTTGGCTTAATTTCTTGTATTTTTCATTCCAAATTACATCTATGAAACTATATGATTCTTGAAGAAATCGATCAGGAGATATGTTCTCATAACGATAACATTCATTAGGATATACTTCATCCAATCCAAATAATGAGATAACATCTTCCTCTATTGCAATTCCACCGATTTTAAATTCACAAATCAAATATAACTCTTTAAGAAAATTTGTGAAGTCTATTATTTCTTCATTTTCTATTCCAATCTGATCCCACTCCATAGCATCAAAGTTTGAACCATAAAACCAAAAGTTAACCATTAGTGCATTTGAAGAAACCATTTCAATTTGTAGTGTTGCTTTTCGTTTCCTTGATAAATAAACATATAAACTTAATCTTAGAGAATGCATGTAACTTGATTGAGGGTCTTCTTCCTCAAAAGGGTAGCCTCCATCAAAAAAATCAATAATTTCATCAACGTTTTTATCATATATCTCAATTCTATTTCTTACCTTTGATAAATTAAAAATAATTTCTTGTATAGTCTCTTTTTTCTTTTTTTTAAGTTCTAATAAGAAACTAACCTCAAGGAAAGGACCTCCTTGTAACCATTGAGACCACTGCACGAATTATTCCTCCCAATTGTTATATAACTATTGCATCAGTTAGTTGCTTAAGAATTTATCTTTTTTAGGTATTGTATGCATTATTCAATCAATTAATAGTTAATTGAATCTGCGACTTTAATGAGGTCTTTGATCGTATAATTTGCATCAACATCTGGTGAGATTATTAGCATAAGTTCACGATAATGCCCCTGTTTTTTCCAACGAATGATTTTTGCTTTTTCGTCATCCCTGTCAATAATTACTTTTGTTCCATCATTTAACTTTGTTGTATTTTTTTGATTTTTACCAAAATCGTTATTTTTTGGGTGAATAGTTGTAACGTACAATATAACACCTTTTCCGTCAGTATACTTAAAAGAGGTGTGGTCATACGTTTTTTGTCTTGGATCTGCTCCAACCTCAATTGATACGTTTTTTACATCAAAGGGCAGTTTATCAGGTACAACTAATTCATTTTGAATATCTTTAGGAAGTTTTTCTACCTCTTCTTTTACAATAGGGTAATCCTCTTTTAGTTTGTTTAGTGTGCTATTCCCGTTTGTGCAAGCAGTTAATAAAAGAAGTGAGATTGCTACAATAATTTTTTTCATTTAAGCACCCTCCTTATTTACTGTGTTTTACCAAATTATATTCGGATTACTTTATTTTTTGTATTACATTACAATTTTTCCTTAAGCAACTAATCTGCCATTTTGTTGAAAATCAACAATCTACTTTAACAGAGCCTTATAATTAAAAAGAGCCACATTATTGGCTCCCGTTCGAAACATACCTAGACTTAAAAAAAGTTTAATACATTGAAAATTAAGTAAATGAACCCCAATAGCCAGGGAATAACAGTCATCCACTTTGGGATTTTAAAATCAATCCTTTTCCTTAATATATCATCAAATAATAGATACAAGTTTATTATCAAAAACATTATTATTAAAGTTATCAATAAAGAATAATTGCGAAGAAGAAATCCTGCTGCAATAAAAATCAACGGTACAAAAATTACCCCAGACAATAACTCAGCTAGGTCATATTGTTTAGCATTTTTATTAAAAAACCACTTGCCATATTTCTTTATTAACGACACTTTCTCAACACCTCAATTATTCCTATTTATTTTTAATTTTTTTACTTTCTAAATTACAAAACTATCTTCTTAATAATTGACTAATTCAATAAAGAGTTACTAATATCCTTGTTCAACTAAACTGCCATTTAGCCACCCATGCATCGCAAGCGCTGCACCACAGCGAATGAAAATTGATTGGAAATGTCTATACTGATACTGACTTTATCCAGTCAACTGTAATCACTAGATTTTTTAGTTAAGCTCTTCTTTTTTTTAACGATGAGCAGGGTTTTCTTAAGTATTGTCATTTTGCTATATCAGATCGAACTAATTTTCATGGTAGTGCAATAAAAAAGACCGCCGAAACAGTCAATGTTGTCCAACTAAAGCATGCGTTAGTTGCATAAGGAGTTATTGTTTTTGATTCTTTGATTTGTCATATTTAGAATGACGATATGCAAAAACTACAAATATTACGCTAAATAAAATACCCACTGCAACTTTTAATAAATAATTGTCATTAAAGTTAACTATTAAATTTAAAATAAGTAGCTCTAAACCTAATAAAATTACTATAAAATACTTTCTTACAAAAACCATGATATTAACACCCCTATTGAAAAAATAACCTATTTTATATATTCAATAATTAAGCATTAAAACCTTTATCCTTATTTAACTAAACTGCCATTTAGTTGCACAAAAAAGAGCCACCGAAGCAACTCATGTTGTTGAACTAACGCATGCGTTCGTATTATAAGGTCAACCAGTTAAAATTTCTGGTTGACCATTTTTTATATGGTCTTATGATTAAAGTAGTCGGGGCAGAACGAAGCTTGCGTGGGGCTTAGACCCCGTCAACTAAACAGTTCACCCCCTACTTATAGAAACATGCTTTGGGCTGGTTGGGACAAAGATCCCGCATAACAAGCGAACCTATGACACTATAAGGGAGTATTAGGGGAACCGATAAATTTAGTTTTAGGAGGCGATAATTATGAATCCAGTAGTTGGTCTGGATGTCGCAAAAGGAGAAAGTCAGATTCAAGCTTTTTTAGATAAAAAGACTCCTTTTAAAAGAAGTTTTAAGATTTTACATACAGTTGAAGGATTTGAGCAGCTACTTCAATTCTTACAGAGTATCGAAGAAACAACGAATACAAAACCAGTATTAATAATGGAATCGACAGGGCATTACCATTCACCCGTTATGCAGTTCTTAGATAACTTAAATTATATTTATATCGTTATTAATCCATTAATCTCTTATCGAGCTAAAAGTACGAGTTTGAGAAAGGTAAAGACTGATGCCATCGATGCGTACCATCTCTGCGAGCTGTATTACAAAGAAGAGTTAGAGCCACATAAAAAACGTGGTGTGCAATTACTAAACCTGCGAAACTTAACCAGACAGCACGATCATTTGACGGGTATTAGTTCTCAGGCAAAACTACATTTTCTAGCGATTCTAGATCAGGTATTTCCTGAATATCGAGGTGTGTTTGGCGACTTGTACTCTAATGTTTCGCTCTTAACTTTACTAGAGTTTCCTTCATCTGAAGCTGTTTTACAGGCAGGTGAAGATCAACTAGCCAAACGAATCGCATCTTTATGTACCAGCCGTTCTAAACAATGGGCAATGGAAAGAGCCAAGCTTTTAATAACTGCGGCTGAAAAAAATCCGTTTCAAACCAATCTTTATAGAAGCCTTATTGTTTCGCTTGAAATGCATATCAAAATGGTTCTTCAATACAAAGAACATCTATCCAATTTGAAAGCAGAGATAGATGTCCTCGTAAAAGAGATTGAAGAATATACTATCATCCAATCGATTCCTGGTATCGGAAAAAAAATCGCGGCAACGATTATCTCTGAAATTGGTGAAATTGATCGGTTTGATAACCCTAAAAAACTTGTGGCGTTCACTGGAGTTGACCCGAGTGTCTTTGAATCTGGTAAATTCACAGCCAGTAGAAACCGAATTACAAAACGCGGTTCTAGTCGATTAAGACATGCGTTATTCATGGCAGTTCGGTGTGCAATTCGTGATAATCGTAAAAGTAAGACAACCGACGAAATTATCCCGCGAAATAAACGAATGCGACAATTTTATGATAAAAAGCGTGAAGAAGGAAAACCATTTAGAGTAACAGTTATTGCTTGTGTAAACAAACTATTACATTGGATTTATGCCCTGTTAAAAAGCAAAACGACTTTCCAAGATCTAGCTTAAAATCTGAATTAACCTCAACTACCATAATCTTCCAATTTTATATAAATGGAAGATTATTTAGCATGTCAAAAATAGTATAACAAGTCTAGCAAATATTTTTTATTGAAAATTATTGACAAACTATTAGCTGGTTTAGTTCAACAACAAAGTTTATTAACACCTATGAAAAAATTAATTTATTGATAATATAAACAATTAATAATAGACTAAAATACTTTATTATTTCTTTGGTTTTCCATTTATCAAAAAAATAAACAATGATAAAAACATAGAGTACAGACAATATTAACATTATGAAATCCGATAAATGAAAAAAGTATTGTAAACATGAAAAAACTATAATAATTACGAATACATGAAGACCTTCTAAATCTTTTTTATCCTCTTCTTTTACCTCATCACTCATATTTTCACCTCAATTAAAGAGAACATGATATCGAACTAGTTCTATACTTTCGAATAATAACTTCCATTAAAATATCTCCTTTTATTCCTTAAGATAACTCCTATTTATTTATTCTATTTACTGTTCAAGTAGTCCTTTCCTTAAGCAACTAACCTGCCATTTTGTTGAATAAAAAAATCGACTTTTCAGCCGATCGTGTTGTTTCACATACGCATGCTTTAGTTACATAAGAAAAAGAGATGTAGCCCATTTGAAAAATTAAGTTTTTTGATTTTGTTAAGGGGCAGTTTTTGTAAATTCATTTATGATTTCCATTATAAACATGTAAGCTATAACGGTAAGTGGCAAAAAATTTAAAATTAAAGCAAAAATTCTTTTAACTAGGTTTTCTGTGCTAAACATGGAAATCATACTTAAAGGAATGCCAAGCACCGAAAGAACCACTGGAAGCATGACTAGTCCTTCAAATACAGGTTCCACCTCCTCAGAAGTTATGGATGTTAGGAACATAATTATAGGTATTAACGTAATCGTAATCAGTGCAATAATGTATGAGATTTTAGTGAATATCTTAAGATTTTCCCTTACCAAAAAATTCACCTCTCTCACTCCAATTTAAATTCGATGCTGTTTTAATAAACTATCTTCAGTAATTATATCATTCCTTATTAAACTATCCTGCAATTTTGTTGTATAAAAAAAGCCGCATATAAACAGCTCGTGTTCTTCAACTATTGCATTAGTTAGTTGCATAACTATTAATTTTTTGGAAGAAGCCCATTAGTAATCTTTTTAAGCGTTTTTTCTAAAATACTACCAAATATAATAAGAGTTAGAATAATAACTATGATTTGAATCAATTTTCTTACAAATAAATTTGAAAGGTTTCCTCCAATCCAATTACCACCGTAATAAACGCAAATAAACATTAAAAAAATCGTAATAAGATAGGTTAAAAATACACCTGAAATCTGAAGTTTTGTTAGTTCCTTTATTATTTTTCTGTTTTTCAATATTTTATAAATTGTGATTACAATGAACAATATCGTCATTAATATACCTATCATTGTACCGCCTCCTACATAATCTCTTCTATAAATCCCTTTAAATTACCTTTTCCTTTATGCAACTAAACTGCCATTTTTGTTGAATAAAAAAAGCCGCATATAAGCAGCTCGTGTTATTGAACTACTGCAATGCGTTAGTTGCTTAAGAATTTATCTTTTTTAAGTATTGTATGCGTTGTATAATCATTTAATAGTTAATCGAATCTGCCGTTTTAACTAGGTCTTTAATCGTATAATTTGCATCAACTTCTGGAGAGATGATCAGCATAATTTCACGATAATGCCCCTGTTTTTTCCAACGAATGATTTTTGCTTTTTCTTCATCCTTGTCAATAATTACTTTTGTTCCATCTTTTAACTTTGTTGTATTTTTTTGATTTTCACCAAAATCGTTATTTTTGGGGTGAATTGTTGTAACGTACAATATAACACCTTTTCCGTCTGTATACTTAAAAGAAGTGTGGTCATACGTTTTTTGTCTTGGATCTGCTCCAACCTCAATTGATACGTTTTTTACATCAAAGGGCAGTTTATCAGGTACAACTAATTCATTTTGAACATCTTTAGGAAGTTTTTCTACCTCTTCTTTTACAACAGGGTAATCCTCTTTTAGTTTGTTTAGTGTGCTATTCTCGTTTGTGCAAGCAGTTAATAAAAGAAATGAAATTGCTACAATAAATTTTTTCATATAGGCACCCTCCTCGTTTACTATATTTTACCAAATTATATTCAGTTTCCTTTATTTTTTGTCTTACTTCACAATGTTTTCTTAAGCAACTAATCTGCCATTATGTTGAATAAGAAAAGGTATATTTTTAGTTCAAATGTTACCCCAAATTAACAAAGCTTTCTTGTTGGCATTATATATGTACAATTTCTAAATAAAATAAATAATGACCCTTATAAAAAAGGGTCATTTATATCTAAATAACACAAATTTGTTGCAGTACTTTAAAGTAGTCAAAGTTATTTCTCCATGCATACGAGGCATTATTTAAGTTAAAAGGATTGTCCCCAGACCAAAAGTGAAGTCCTAAATCAACTAAATTATTTGTACCTTCACCATCATATAAGGAATAGACTAATTTGGAATTTTCTTTTTTAAAATACCAATCAAATGGTCCATTTAAAGGTTCAGTGAAATCGATATGTTTAAAAATTTTAGGTATAGCAGCTACATAGCAAGCCCTTATATAGTCTTTATGTTCATTCTTAAAATATTTCAATAAAAAATCATAATTTTTCTCGTGTTCAAGGTTAATAAAATACATTTATCCCCCTCCATTTTCAAAGTTAGCTAGAATTAATTAATTAAAAATATATGTGGACATCAACTCTTTCATAATTTATGTCTTATTTATTTTTTTAAGTTAGATCAATTTAATTCTATTAATCTACAAATCTTTGAAGGGAAATATAATTTTTTATCGAACTTATGTTTAACAAAGTTTGATTCGGAGGGAAATTATGTTACTCGACCTGGGTGAAAAAATACGAGAATTACGGCTTCAAAAAGGGTATGGTTTAAATGAATTTGCTAAAATACTAAATATTTCACCGAGTTACTTAAGTCAATTAGAAACAGGAAAAACTGAGAATATTTCCTTTTCTCTACTTCAGAGATTGCAAGAAGAACTTGCATTACTTCCTTTAAACTTTAATCAAAACTCTAGAATGAGTCGCTTATTGCAACAAATGAGCTTATTAAAAGAAGTGGATGAAGAATCATATGAGTTTGTTCTTTTTAGTCTTGAGTCGAATATAAAGTGGTTTATTGAAAAGAAAGTTAGATAACAGTGGCTAATGGCGAAGAAAAATAACATGATTATGGCTATTTTTCTTCAGTATTATTGGAATCCCCTCCTAGATCTGCAAGATCGGTATCGCCTTCTTTATCTCCCTTATCTAGTTTTGGTGACACAGAATTTACATCCCTATCCATCAATTGTTTAAGTTCTGGATAAAACACCTCGTTGAAATAACTCTTCATTAATTCCCCTCTAGTTTTACCCTTTAAAGTTTCAGACTTCCCTTCAATTTTCATTTCATAATCATTTTGATCAACATCAAAATATTTTTTTTCTAAAAAATTGTTTTGGTCATCATAAAAAAGTTTATAACGTTTTTCAGCTAAACTCTCAAAAATTGCTTTATTAGGCGCATTATCTACTATAATATCAGTTTTCTTTATGAGTCTTTTAAAGAACGCTTTAAAGTCATATTTTTTTAATATTTTTTGATTCTCCTCTTTACTTTTGGGCAAATTTTTATCTTTTTTATCCTCATTCTTATTAATTTCTTTCCATTCTTCCTTTACCGTCCCAAATTCACTTATCAATTTATTGTATTTTTCTTCACTTTGACTATCAAGGTTCTCTATTTTTTTTAATATAGCGCTTCGCTCCTCTTCATACTTATCTAGTTTTTCAAATTTACTATTAACATGTTGTTTTAAATCTTCCATACTCTTTAGTAAATCTGCCATATTACCTTCTTCTCTTTGTGAATTAGACTGTATTTCATTTTTCACAACTACTTCAGACGTGCTTTGATGACTATTAGCCTTGATTTCCTTTTCTTCATTGTTTTCCGTCTTTATCACCTTATTCGAATATTCATCTTTGAAAACATGTTGTTTTAAATCTTCTACAGCCTTAAATACTACTGCCAAACTTACCTCTTCCATTTGTAATTTAGACTGAATTTCATTTTTCGCAGCTATTTCAGACGAGCTTAGTGGTGTATTGTTTTTGATTTCTAAATCTTCATTAAGTTCTTCATTCGTTTCTTCCTTCAAATACTCAGTTTTTTTCACATAATCTTTGAATAATGTCATTGCACTAAATGGAAGCTCTTCAACTGTTTTTTTGTATACCCTAACCAAATCTAATAAGCCTGGTCTTTCTTCTTCAATAAACGATCTTAAGTCTGTTTCCATAATTTTATACCCACCTTGACGATAGCTTGTTACAGTTGCGTTTATTTTTCCTTCACGGATCCATTTTCGAAGTGTTTGTATAGAATCAGTTAGGTAACAATCCATCAGGATTTTCAATGCTTCTTCTAAATTGTATTCTCTCTCCATTTGACACCTCCTAAAAAAGCCCGTTCATATCAAGATACGTTGATTTTATATTTTTATGAACCATTTAGATAATTTTTTGAATGAGAACTAAAAAACTAGAATATTACACTAACAATGTTGTTTCCTTAACATTGTTAATATAATATTTAGCAGCTAATGTTGTTGATGCAATGTTCTTTGATCAATATAACTTATGTAATATTGCATCGTTAATATTCTAATAACAATATTGGACCATCACAAAAAACCGCTTTATCACTGTGGGTTTTACAAAAAACCGCCCTATGATGATAAAACAAAATAACAGAATATACTGAATTATGCACAAATTGTCGAATCACGCGCAGCGCTAAGGTTCAGTCATACCAAGGCGGTTATTCATAACAATGGCTATAGCTACTGTTATGAATAACCGCCTTGGTAGATAAGCTTGTACAAATAACCGTCATTAAGCCATTTCGAATTTCATGATTTCGCTTTTTTGCATAGAAAAATAATCTGATTATTTTCTATTTGTCGAAATGAAATTTTTTCATTTTTATAGAATTACAGCTTATCCAAAAATTAGGACAATTGTTCTTGAATTGAAAATGAAAAACTTGCGTACTTTCTTCATTATAAAATAGAAAATAAAAGAAATGGAAAAAAAGCAGTATAGAGTAATCACTCCATACTGCTTTTTTTATAAGCTGAAATATTGTTTAAACGGGGAATTCAAAACGAAACTGAATTGAGCATCCGAATCTTCATTTGGTGTTACATAACATTCTTTTACTGTGAGTAAGACCAATGATCTCTTTTGTGCGTGGGATAAATTGTCTAGGTTACTTGAAGGAAGGATTTTCATTAATTTATCATATTCGTACGATGCTTTTCCTGCTATGTTTTCTACTATCAACCTTTCATTAGAAAGCTTTTTACGTTTTTGCTCTAAAACTTCAATTTTTTTCCTAACCGCATCTTCCGTAATCATTAGACCAATTGTAAGAGGATCGTATGAGTCAATAAAATCTTCATTAGGAAGCTGCTCGTTCACTACTATTTCATCAAGTAGTTTCATTAATTCCTTTAATAAATTTTGTTGTTCAGTCAATAAAAAATAGTTATTCGATAACTCACTATTTATTTTTGTTAATTCCAACTTTATTATCTTTTTTACATCTTCTTCGAAAAGCTTTAAACTCTTTTTGCACAAATTCTCCCAGTATTGGTAAAAAAATTCATTAATCATTTCATCTGTCACTTTCAATTGACATTGACTAATATACAAACGTTTTCCTTTTTTGTTTTTCCTCCGATCTTTCGTTTGAAAGTCGGCTCCTTTACAAATTTCACACTTACACTTTAAAATCCCTCTAAAATAAAATGGTGTATTTGAATACTTAGGCGAACTTTGACTAAGCATTTCATATTTTCGCCAACAAATTTCCCAAATTTCAGTTGAAATCGGCGGGTCACTCACTAGAAATGAATCATTTGCTTCGATCCATTCTTCTCGCTTCTTTAATGCATACCCATGTTCATTCAGAAATCGATGATAAGCATACTTCCCCATATAAATTGGATTTGTAATAATGTATTTTACCTTATTCGGGGTCCATTTTAGTTGTTTTTCAAAACATCTCTTTTCTTTTGAAATAAAACCTATTTTATTTTCATTAAGTATTCGTGCAATACTATTAAAGTTTTCACTTGTTTGGTACAATAAAAAAATATCTTTGACAATTTCGATTTCATCATGATCTTGAATAAATTTTTTTTGCTCGTGATCAAATCGAAATCCATACGGTACTTTTCCTCCTCGATAACTTCCCTTACTCATTTTTTCTTTCAATGAGGCTTTAATTCTAGTTGAAAGATTATCTACTTCTAGTTTGCTTAAACCATCTTCGAGTGCATTTCGAATAATATCATCACTTGTATAGAGCTGATTTCTTGAGGCAAGAATTACTGGTACATTATACGTCTTAAAAATTCTTCGAAGTTCAGCATGTTCTTTTGGATCTCGAGCCAATCGGTCTACATCTGATACAACTAGGGTATCTATTTCTCCTTCTTTGATGGCAAGGAGTAATTCATTCAACTTTTCACGCTTTGAAAATGATTTCTTTGTCGCTGATTCTTTTTCATCAAAAAGAATACGTTCATCCATTGTTCGATGATCCATTAAATTTGTAATGATTTCGATTTGACGTTCAAATTTTTGATCGTCTGATGAAACGCGTGTATAAGTAGCGATATTTTTTGCCGCTTTTAAAATTTCAGATACACTTTTATCATTTTTTTTCACCATCGATCCCCCTATTTCATATCTTTCTTATAAAAAATTTCAGCTTGTAACTTTTCATTAACCACTATTTTTGAAATAAAAAATTCGAGTAATCTTTTTTGTTGAAAATCATTTAATGCGTTGATTTTTGGTAGGGGCAAGTTATCGATTAGAGAAATCTTTATATTATCTAAAGCATTCACGTATTTTTCTTTTTCACTCTTTAGTTGCTGGTATATAGACTTATATTCATTAACTAAGTTCTCAAGCCCAGTCGTTTTTTCAACTCTTGACCCATTTGGCTCTTGAAGTAATTGAACAGTTTTGCCTTTAATACTTTCCTTTACTTCTTTGAGATTTCTCTCTAATCGTTCAATTCTATCAGCACTTGGTTTAAGTAAAATATTTACTGCATATCGAATAATTTTTTGTTGATTTTTTGTAATATGTTCGTAGAAGCGATTCGTTAATTTGTCTAATATAACTCGATCTGCATCTTTAATCTGTATCTTCACAAAGTCCTTCTTATTGTTACATACATAAAAAGAGTCTTTTACAATTAATTTCCCCCAACATTTTGAGCAAACAAGAAGATTGGTTAATTTCGGATTAATGACTTCTTTTACACTTTTACAGTCAGTTCCTATTAACTTCATTAATTTTTCATTTGCAGCATTCCAAGTTTCTTCGTCAACAGCCCTTAAGCGGGAATTTACCTTATCAGATCGAATTACTTCACCACCATAATTACCCGAAACTATTCCTTTATGTAACTCTCTAGCTATAAATTTCAATAAATCTGATCCTTTAATTAACTGATTCTCATTAAAATGCTTTTTGGCTTCCGATATACTTTTAAAATCCTTTTTTACAAATTCTTTATAAATCATTTCAATCTTTTCTTTATCATCCTTTAAAATCATGATGACTTTTTTCTCTTTGCGCTCTTCTTTTGCTAATTGTTCTTCATTGTTGCTTGAATCATCTGTTTCCGATCCTTTTTCTTTAACTTTTTTACTAGACTCTAGTCCCATAAAATATGGTTTTGGCGGTTTCCCACCTCCCCATCCCCCTGCTCGAATCTTTGCAATTCTAGAGACCATTAATCGCTGAATAATATTATTTCCTTCGTATTCAGAAATTGCTCCAAGTAATAACTCAATAAACTCGCCAACAACTCCTTCAAACATCTGTGGTTCATTATCTCCAGCAAAAAACATTTTCACCTGATGCTCTCGAAGGATCTCTACAAATTCGATATACTGTTCTGTTCTTCGTGAAATTCGATCACGCTTAAACACAATTACTCGTTCAATGATTCCACTTTTTATTTCAGTTATTAACTGGTAAAGCTTTTCCCGCTCTTCTATTTCAGTACTTCTGGCGGACATTGTTTCTTCATTAAATACTTGATGTACAATCCACCCTTGATTACGAGCGTAGTCTAAACAGGCTTTAATCTGATAATCTAATGAACTTTTTTGCTTATCTTCTTTCAATGACCTACGTACATAAATCACTGTCTTCTTCATGCTGCGCTTGCTCCCCCGTCAACAAATGATTTAATTCGTTCTTTACTAAACTTAAATAATAGGACTTCCACTCTTTTTCAAATACTGAATCATAAACATATTGAACTGTCTCAATTTGTAGTTCATTCAAAACCTTTCCTTTCAATCCAATCACCCTTTCTACTAATACAGATAGTTTGACCAGACGAAAGTATTTTATTCTCATATAAAAACAAAATATTTTCATATAAAAATATTTTGAACTTTTGTAACTTGTTCATTATATGAAAAAATCTAATCTGGACAACACTCTAAAAATTAAACAGAACTTGAAAAGGATTAAGAGATTAATAAAAAAAGCATTGCTCAAGGGCAATGCTTCAAACTTTTCTTTCTAATTCATATGGAATTGTTAAAAGCTTGATTAATGAACTCAATTAAAGCGATATATCTTTATATTCTTTAAAGACTTCTAATTCATGTGATAAAGTTTCTTTCATCTTTTTTGCACATTTTTCGCTACATAAAGCAAATATACCATCGGTTCCACTTAACTTGGCTTCAGAATCTTTCCCTGTTATAATCATTGGAACACTTGTATTTCGTGTTCGCAGACCAATTTGAATTATTTTCCCTTCACTTGCGGTATATTCTTCACTATCTACAAACTTAACACTTACCCCAAATACTGGTTTTTCATTGCTAATTTTTTTCATACACCAGGAACATCTGAGCATTTAGTCACCTTCCAACACTTGGAAATTTTTTAGCAAATACTACTTTTCTTTAAGAAGTTAATATGCTTTTGAATCACCCTACCCCTAATAATTGACTCGTGTGCTTTAGTTAAAGCAGGATTCATATTATATTAGTCTACGATTTGAACATCTTTCTATTTCTACTAAAATTGATTTAAGCTAAGTATCTTCTTATCAACATCATTTCTTTTAAACCTGGAGTTTTAGAATCACCATAATAAAGGACTTTTACTTTTAACAAAAAATGGCTTTTAAAATAACTTTCGTATGTACTCAATTTCTTCAACCGAAAGTGTTTTATTACCATATCGAACTTTTTCGTAAAGCGGGACAAAATATTGTTTTTTATCGATGCGTTCAAACCATTGTTGAATTGTTTCGTATGATTGCCTTTGCTGTATTTTAGGTAATTGTTTTTCCCATTGGATTAACAACATTCTTATTTCCTCTTTCGGGAGATGATATTTTTCTTCGGTAGATCCATTAAATTTATTAGTTTTCTCTTCCTTTGCTGCATGCATCGTAACCTCTAATGTATTTTCTTGCAGTTTATTATTCTTTCTCTTCTTAAGAAAAAAGAATGTGACAATAGCAAGAATTAGTGAGATCATCCCCAATATTATCCAATTCATTTCTTTAGCAACATTACTAAGAAGCATTTTGTTTTTTGAATCGATTTCTGCTATTTTTTCTCCCTTAACTGGTTTTCCATTTCCTATCTCTGTTTTATCGTCATCTTTCCAAGAAAATAGTTTTTCTCCTTTGCCTTCTTTGCCGTTATCAGAGTTATAAAAAAGAGAACGTGCTGATAATGAATTATCATAACTTTTGTCTTGCGAGAGTGATCCTCTTATCATTTGTTGCGTCATGAGAATACCAATCGAGAGTAAGAGAGAAAGTGCGAGGGCAATCAGAAGCATTCGACCCAATCGTTTGAAATAATCCAATTCTTCTCCCTCCTATCCTGTTATTTGAATCCAATGATTTTTACGTGACATTTCTCTTGGCGGAATCCCAATGACAATTGAAGTAGCATCGAGTATCTTATTACGAAAGCCATAACGATAAAAAGCATCGGAAGATATCGGGGAATCGCCATCATTAATAAACGAAAACAAATCTAATGCTGCTTGCAGTTGTTTTCTGTTTTTCCCTGAAGGTAGATGGGTTAACCCGTTTGGAGTTTCGCGGTTAATCCATATTTCAAAAGAACAATTTTGCTGAATCAATTGTTTACATGTCCCGATTGCGAGTTCTATGAGTTCGTCACTTTTATGATGAAATGAAAAGCCTTGCCGATCTGCTAAATTGACAAAAATAGCGTACCGATCACTTTGAGTAAAATCATATTTTTTCGCCATTAATTCCCCAATTTTTGCTGTTGCACCCCAGTGAATTGACCGAAAATCTTCACTTTCATATCGTTTAACACCAATTAATTTTGTTTCATCATAAAGTGGTGAAACCAACGCTTTGCGCTGCCCTTGATATTCCTTGTTCTCTGGAATATGTACTCTTCTCATGTTGGGGTATACATGAAATTCAGGGGTTTGTTGATTCGAAAAATTTATTGTAACAAGACGCAGTGGATCTTTCACAACAACATTCGCATCCTGCCAATTGAACTTTCCTCTTTTCAACGCACGTGTTTTGAATGTGAATGTTTTGCTTTCTCTACTTTTCATAGAAAAAGGAAAAACATAATAATTCGATTTAAACGTATTCTGAACAAACGATTCATGTTCCCATCGTAGAGCATCATCTGATGCAAACTGAAATGAAATCTCATAAATCGTTCGGAATGAAAGATTCTGAAATGTAATGAAACAATCAGTTTGTTCATCGGTAAAAAGATGATCTTGCTTTAGTTCCACATCCCAGTTCACCACACATTTTCTTGCGTAGTAACGCGAATAACAAACAAGAATTAAATGAATAAAACAAATTGCAAGGTAATAAATCGTATGACTAAAAATCGAGAATAAAATCGTTAAACAAACGGAGAAAAGAATCGTGATTGGTTGTGCAAAAAAATGATAGTTGTAACTCTTTTTCATACTTGTTCTACTGGGGCGAATACAGATTCCAAAATTTCAGCTATGATGCGATTCTTTGTTGTTTTCATTTCTCCCTCAAGTGTTAATGTTAAACGGTGACTACATACTGGTACTGCAAGCATTCGTACATCTTCTGGGGTGCAATAGTCTCGTCCATGTAATATTGCTCGAGCTTGAATTGCTCTCGTAAAGGCTAGTGTTCCACGTGGGCTAACACCAATTTCGATTTGTTCGTGGTTTCTCGATTCATTAATAATTTGAAGCAAGTAATCAAGAACTTCTTCATGGATGGATACTTTTTTTGATTCTTCTTGGTAAGTGATGATTTCTTCACTTGTAATTACATTTTGTAATTCACTTATCGGATTACTTTCTTTAAAGCGTAAAATCATTTCTTTTTCTTGCTGTAATGTAGGGTATCCTTGACGTATCGTCAGTAAAAAACGATCAAGTTGTGCATCAGGAAGTGGGAACGTACCTGCTGACTCTAATGGATTTTGGGTAGCAAGAACAAGAAAAGGTGAAGGTAATTTATGTGTATCTCCTGCAATAGTAACTGTCCTTTCTTCCATTACTTCAAGAAGTGCAGATTGAGTTCGTGGAACAGCGCGATTAATTTCATCCACTAAAACAATATTTGAAAAAATCGGACCTTTTCTTGTTTTAAAATCTGCTGCTTTTAAATCGAAATATTCAAGTCCTGTTACATCACCTGGAAGTGTATCAGCTGTAAACTGGATTCGTTTAAAGTCCGCATTAATTGATTTCGCTAAACTTTTGGCAAGAGTTGTTTTACCAGTACCTGGAACATCTTCTAACAAAATATGCCCGTTAGCAATCAAACCAATCATAAGTAAATCAATTGCTTGTTCTTGTCCAATCAGAACGTTTGAGATGTTTTGTTTAATGTGATTAATTGACATCTTTATACACCTATCTTTCTTTATTATACATAGTTAATTAAATTGTAAAATTCTTCCTTTATTAAATTATACACTATATTTAAATTTTTCTGAAAATTGTTTTTTTATTATGTAAGAAACAAATAAACTTTTTACTCCAGTAAATGCGAGATTCCTTTGTGCCAGAGTTCATTTTCTAAAGAGAATTTAAAAAAAGGTTTTCTTGATGTTAATATGCAAACACCAAGATAACCTTTTTTGATTTTTTTTTAAATACCTTACAACTTTTAGGATTGTTGAATCAATAATAAATTTTGTTATTCTAAGAATTTTTTCCTACCAAGCACCTTACTTTTAACTGTCTACTATAACGGGACTACTACATACTACATCTTTGCTTTTTTATTGTCATTTTATAATTTATTCAATAAAAATTAAACCCCATTTATCTCGTCCTTTATGAGTTTCAATGAATACCTCTAATCTAAGAAGAACACCTTAACTTTGAGGAATTAATCCTATTATTGTATCTTGGAACTCATTTTTAATTTCCGAAGTTAGTTCAAATTGTTCGTTGAATGTTTGGATCAGTATATCACCCGTTTTTTGATTGGATGTGTTAGCAATCAGTATGTCATACATAAAAACGGTTAATTCATGACGATATATAATGTCATTTTTCCAAATCCATCCTAATACTTCTACCAATATATTAAATGTATATTGTTCGTTTATCCCATCATCTTTCAAATAGTTAAATAACCAGGTAACCTCACTTTCAATTGTAAAATCATTTTTTTGTAGATAATAAATAAAAACCTCTGGTGAGGCTGTAACATAGCGATATCCCAAAATGATTAATTTTCCAATTAATTCATTAAATTCATCATTATTAATACGTTTTTTAACTCGAAGATAATGTACCAAATCGACAACTGAAAACGTATTTACTTTATACCGCTCTAGTGCATATTCTCCGATAACATTGCTATCAACCAACAAATTAAACGAACTATGGTTACATAATACTAACGGGTCATCGATGCATTTAGCTAAATTAAAGTTATCTTCTAACAGATTCATCGTACTGTTACCTACAATTATGCAGTTTTTAGTGATCCAATCAATTAAATTTTCAATTAAAGAGATTGTTTCAACTACTTGAGTAGGTGAAGCCTCACTACTAATAAGCTTACCATCCGAATATGAAACAGCATTTTTTCCTTTTTGACTGTCAAATTTTAATTTTGAGAGTTCTAAAAGAAGAGCGTTCAGTTGTTCTTGATAAATATAAGTTTGAAATCCTTTTTTAACTGTAATGGTATGTAGTAAGTCTAAATAATTTAATGTAAAAAGTGAAAAAATATCACACATCACTCGTTTAGAAAATAAAATATTCTTCATCCCAATTACAACTTCTTTTTCTGTTCCTGTTTGATTTACCCAGAAACGAAGCTTCGGATGCTGTACAATATGTGCCCATACCTGATAAGGATCTTTTTGAGTTGTTGTCCTGATTAATTCAGGACTAAATCTATTTTTTACAAACATAGACTCATATTGATTTTGACTTTCTTCTAAACTTTTTAACTTGTCAATTAACACATTTGACAATTGACCCTGTTCATTGATCGCTTCAAATTGTTCAAACAATTGATCTTGGTCTGGAAAATTCTCATTAAACTTGGTAAATACTTGTTGATACGCGTCAATGTATTCTTGATTACAATTTTCTACTAACGAACTTAAGTGTAAGAATTGAGAAAAGTATGCCCTCCACACGTCTGGATTTTGATTTTCAAGCATAAAAGCCTTATATGCATATTCCAATGCTTTGTTAAAATTCATCACATCCAAATAACTCTGATTTAATAAATGGAAGCCTTCAATTGTTGGTTTTTGATTAATCTTTTGTTCAGCTAAGAGTAGCGCTTCAAAACATTCTTGTTTTTCACCTAGATAATACATACAACTTGCGGATTTAAACAAGTATTTTACACCTTGTGTTTGAAAATACATGGACTCATACATATTTTTAGATAGATTGAACCAATTTGTTTCAAAATAGACAGTTGCAACGATTTCTTGAACAAAAATATTCTTTTCATTTAAATCATTGTAGTAATGTGACAAAATTAACTCATATTGCTTAGTTTTATATAATGCAATAAAATAGGGATGAATAAACATATCATGATGCGCCCAATTTGAAATTTTAGGTATCATGCCAACAATTTTTTGAAAATCTGATGCAGTTCCTCTACTTTTATAGGCTTCTATGAGATTCATTTTTATTTCAAGAAGAAGAGTGACATTTGGCATTTCAAGTAATGGTTCGTAATATTGGATTGCTTCATTCCAATCGTTTTTTAAGATTGCAAATGAGCCTTTTATCGTTAAAAGAAGGATTGGGTCATCTTTCGCCTCTACTTCAGTAAAAAGAATCTCAACTTCCTTGAATTTCATTAATAAATATAGACACTCTAGCTTCATTAAATAACTTTCAGCAAGTGGCTTATCCTCTTCATCGATCTCCATACCTTGTAAAATTTCATATGCTTTTTCTGGTCTCCCTGAATCAATGTATACCTTAGCTAGAAAAAGTATATCTTTATTGTTCCTATTTTTTTCAATATGAATCTCTAATAATGTAATTGTCCTTTCCCAATCTTTCGTAAGATAACTCGTCATTATCACATTTTGAATATACGTTTCCTTCAATTTATCATCTGCTTTGTCGTAGACCGATTGGTAATAAATTGATGCCTCTTTATATTGCTTTGTGCGAAAATAAATGGCAGCTTTTAATTCGTTTATTCGAAATAATTGTCCTGAATTTTCATTATCCCTCTCCGCCAAATCTAATATCGGCTTAACTGATTCAAATATCTTTTTTGGATCAACTGGCTGATCAGCAGACAATAAATGTTCCATTTTCATGACAAAATAATCCGCTTTTAGCAATAAGATGGATTTCGAATTATCGTTTATCAATTCATCCTCGATTAGACGATTTGCTTCTTCAAACCGTTCTAATCCCAATAATGTACGAATTTTCAACTCGAATAGCTGTTTATCTTCATTTTTATTTAACACTGATAAGCTATTCTCATAGTCTCCTACTAAAATATAAATGTTGGCTAATAGCTCTACATTATTAACAGTGGAACCCTCTTTTTCAATACTTCTTTCCACGTATTCAATGGCTTTCACATAGTCTTTTTGAAAGATATTAATTAATGTATGTAACCTATTCTTCCTATTTTCATCATCACAAAAGGAGATTGCTGTGTAAAGGTAAGGTATTGATTCACCTTCGAATCCTGAATTAAAGTAACAACTTGCAATAATTGCATTTAATTCTAGTTGCTCTTCTTTCTTTCGAGCATGTCTAAGTCGTTCTTCAGCTTTTTTCAAAACTGTTTTTACTTTACCATCTTTTAATAGAACTTTTAAATCTTCATAGCCCACATTCCCATGAAATTCCAATACAATATTATTCACTTTCTCAATCACTTGATCGTGATTTTCTTTTTGCTGTTGCTCTAATCGATTAAAGCCTGTTTGCATTTCTTGTTTTATATCGACTATCCCATTCAATATGTTCTGAAATTCAGGGTCCCAATTCGTTTCTTTGTATTCATCTATTTTTACTAATATGAGTTTAAAAAATGAAACAATATCATCCTGAAACCGAGGATAACGTTCAAAATATGGGTCTAAATTCAAATTCTCGATTGCAAAATCTTCAAATGAGACACCTTCGATAATCCATCTGAAAATTTCTGATCTGTTAATTTTGTCTTCTAAAAGACGATTAATTAGCTCATCTGATATATCTAAAAACGCTTTTGCATCATCAACACCTGCTTGAAACATTAACGTCATTTTCAGTGGATAGTTATCTTTTTTCCACTTTGCTTGGAAATCTCTAAATGCTTTCATGTTTTTTATTCTTGGTAATACAAATGGAAGGAATGCCTTAGAAAGTACTTTACCTATTTCAATACTCAATTTCATCACCACAATCTTATATCATATAAGCTAAATATATCATACAAATAAAGGACATTTGATAGTAAATTGGAACATTCAAAATGAAAACCAGAAATGTATCTAAAATAATTTTATTTTGAAATAAACTTTCTGAACAACATTTTATATGTTAACTATTACAAGCTAGATAATAATTTCAAAAATATAAAAAAATTATAGAATAAAAAAGACTTGTTTCTGCACGAATTTGCAAAAACAAGTCTTTATTATAATGAATAAACTAATTATTTACTTTTTCAACATCATTTCCGTTAGCTGCATGTCCCGAAACCACTTTACCATTTCGACTAACTCTACTTCTTCTCTGTGTATAATATTCTCTTCGATATCTTCTAATTAGTCGTGTCATGATTTCAGCTATTTCTTGTTTATATATTTTAATTTCATTAACAGAAGTAGCTTGACTAATTTTAATCTCTAAAGATTTTAATTTATTTCTTTCATAACCTTTTAAATACTTCAAATAAATATTATTATCCATACTTTTAATCCCCCTTTACTTTTTAGGAGTTTCGGATTCATTTTTCTTGAGCATCCTTATCTTCAGCACCTACTGATTCACTATCTATAAGATCTTCTGGATTCTCTGTATCATCTTCTTCGTCATCATATTCTATACTACTTACATCATATACTTCTCCAATAATATCAGCAAGTTCTTCAGGGCTTGTCCCTACTTTTATTTCCTTTAATTTATTAAGCGTTCCCTCCAACTCTGAAATTGTTTCTTCCTTAGCAGAAGTTACAATGTTATCTTCTATTACACCATCAACTAAAGAACTTCTTAATAAAAATGTCATACCACTTAGTCCAGCTATAAATGCTAAAGTTGTTACCTGACTAAAAGTTCCCCCTGGATTAATTAAATTAACAGCAATAAAACCTGCCAAAGCTCCTACAACTATAAACACCAAAGATAGTTTTTTCAAAAAATCTTTCCTATGTTGTGCTTTTAATTCTGGCTTACTTGATACAGGGGTGACAGAGGATACTAATAATTTTATCCAACAACCTAATGCTCCAAAGAGAATTGGTAAAATAATTTGATTCATAATCCCAAACTTATTATCAAAATAACCATTGGGAATTAAGCTTAGAAAATATGTAATTTTAAAGCAAAAAAGCATCATAATTCTCCCTTTTTACATGTAATATAACATGATTTACGACGTAGGAGATTTTTTTTTGTTATTTATTTCAAATTGTTTTCTGATAATTATTCTTTCTAAGATTAACCCGATCTGCTCTTTTAACAATTCAACTTCTTTTACACTATTTGCTTTAATAATTCTTTCTTTTATCTGACAAATTTTTTCTTTTTCTTTTTGAGTTAAATAATTGTCCATTATAACATCCCCTTTGTTATAACTGCTCCTTATTATTTATTACTCAAAATATTATTTTATCCCTTTTATTACTAAATACAATTAAAGTATTTATTTATTTATTTATTTATTCTCTTATTACTAAAGATCATTAAGAAACGAACCCCCACCCGTTTGTCATCACTTCGGATTACCCTTATACATTAGAACCTTACCTGTTTGGTTTGGTGAAGACCTCAGGCGGCAACGCATCTTACTTTAAGACATACCCTTCACCATCACTTTATGAGACACATTTTCTCGCTCTGACTTCTAAAGAATATGCCGTTTTAGTGGGCTTCCTCACTTTTAGCAGAATCGCCATCCAGATAAGCAAATGAAGGGCGCTAACTAGGTCAGCACCCTATACGACTGACCGTCTTACATATAGCTGCCGAAGCAACTTAAGTAGTATGATTCTATTTAATTAATCAATTTATTTTCTTTTTATCCTTACTGTATACAATAACCTTAACTTTTTCATCACCAAGTAAAGACAAAATATCATCTGATTTTAGGTACTCATTGATAGCTTTATCAATTTTCATTCCTAATTCTTTTGCTGTTGGATCATAACTTTGTATGGAAGTGCTTAATATAATCATAAATGGTTTACTTTTATAACCGACTCCAGTAACCTTGTACTCTTTTTTTGACAGTAGTCCTTCAGCTATAGCAGGAATAATCTGACTTCCTTTATCAGCTGCTCTAACTTCTACCGTTACTCTAGTTACTTTAATGTTATATCCAGGATAATGATTTGATTCAGCAATTTCCTTCGCTACCTGTTCAACATCCCGTTTCACTTCGTTATAATACTTTTTTGACCCCTCCATATTAATAAAGATCGTATCTTCCGTCGGGTCAGCTTGAACCATGTTAAATGGATAATTTAAAGTTGTTAATCTTTTCGTAATTTCACTTTCAAGTATTGTTTTTTCTTTCTTTTCTGCTTTATTTAATTCATAGTCGATCCGTTCTTGATATTTGGAAATTTTGACGGAATAAGAATCGTAGCCCTTTGATTGAAGTATGTCGTTTACAGTCTTTTTGATTCCGTCTTTTACCTCATTATAATATGTATCTGACCCATCTACCCATATATGGATTGTTTTCTTAGGTGAATATGTTATACCGTAACTTCCTATTTTGTATCCTCTCTCTTTCAGCTCTTCCCAAATTACTTCATCTAAAGGTTTCGATTTAAAAATGAGACTAAGATACGGTATTTTCGAAATGACTTCTGCCATCGTAGGTGAAATAAAAGCAGAGCTGATGAACAAACTGAACAATAATACAGCTACACTGCTACCGTAAAGTATCTTCCGTCCAAGTGTTCTTTGTTTCCTCTTTCCCTTCTTGATTGCAGCTACTATGGCATGATTTAATTTTTCTTCTGGAATCTGTATGCTCTGAATTTCTTGTTTCAATTTAGTTGAGAAATTATTCATAAGATATACTCCTCTCGCAGATCCATTTTCAACTGATTAATCGCTCTATGTAAGTTTGTTTTTACAGTTCCTTCTGGACATTTCATTGTTTGTGCAATCTGTTTAATCGTGAAATCGTTGAAATATCGAAGAATGATTACCGTTTTATATTTTGAATCCAGTTGGTCAATTGCATGAAGAAGATCCATGTTTTCTTCAAGTTGCTCACATCCTAATTGTTTGGATTCATCTATTCTTTCCATTGGAATCATTCTACTTTTTTTCTTCATCCAATCTAACGCATTATTAATTAAGATTCGAGTCAACCAGGTTGAAAAGTACTGTTCTTCTTTCACATTTTTTATTGCAATAAATGCTTTATAAACCGTTTCTTGTACTATTTCCAATGCATCATTTTCATCTTTTACGTACAAATAAGCCGTTCTATACAGTTTCTCTTTCTCCACTTCAATTAGCTCCTGAAATGCTTTACTATCACCTTTTTTGGCTTGATTGATTTTTTCCTCCATCAACAATGTCACCCCTCCAATCTTTACAATTATTAGACTGAAAACTATCTCAAAACGTTTCAAATTTAGCCATTAAAATAAAGAAAATAATTATACAACTTAATAAGCTTTGTATTCAACAAGTTAAATTCTTTAAAATATATACTATTTTCGCCTGATTTTACTAAAGGTCCTTCTACGATAAATTTTATTTGAATATTTACAGCGAACTTTTTTAACACCAAGTCCACTTGGTTCTAGTTCTTTTCATACATTCCCCCTAATAACTTAGACTAAGGTTAGGATGGAATGTATAAAGATAAAGCTAATTAATAAAAGTGGGGATTACAATGAATTGGGAAGAGTCATATATCGGGAAGCTTAGAAATTTTGTAGGTCATCAAAAGTTAATAGTTCCATCAATTAGAGCAATTATAGAAGATACGAATGGAAACATCCTCTTTATTGAGAGAAAAGGTGAGGGTAGATGGAGTATGCCTGCTGGTTCAATTGAATTAGATGAATCTATTTTTGAGTGTTTGGTTCGAGAAGTAAAAGAAGAAACAGGCTTATAAGTAATTCCTGCAAAAGTAATTGCAGTCTATTCCAATCCAAAATATGGTCAAAAAAATAAGTTTGGTGATGAGTACCAATTATTTGAATTCTTGTTTTTAGTTGATACATAAAAGGGATCTTTGATAAAATGTACGGAAGAAACAATTGATGCAAAATTTTTTATTTTAGACGAAATTCCTCAAAGTACGAATGAATTTTGGACATTATTTCATAAGGAAGTAATTGAGGACTATAAACAATTCAAAACCAACGAGAGATTAATATTAAAATAACAAAGTAGAGGGAAACCCATTTAGGTTTCCCTCTATTTTATTTCAATACCAACATTAAATTTGTTCCACTAAAGCAAGCGCTAGTTGAATAAGAACATTATTAAACCTGACTTGTTATGGATTTCACTATTTGGCATAGTGAAATGATGACTTTATAATGACTGCAATTGTAGTTATTTGAATCTAGTTATCGGTTAGTTTACGATTAATTTGTATTTCGATAACGAGTAGTTTGTATTATCAAATGAAGTGCCAAGAACATTCAATTTCCACAGAGTGTAATCATTAGCTTTGTGTGTGACAAATATCATTTCCCTTTCTAAATTGTTCCCATCGAAACTAAAAGTAGATATCACTTTCATTTTTTTGCTTTTATCATATAAAACAAATTTTTCATACCCATTATGATAGGTTAATACTGTATCTCCACTTCCAGCTAAGATGTAATCATTTTGTCCTGTCGCTGAATAATTTACATCTGAAGTTTTATATTTTTTGACCTTCCCGTTTGACTTAGTAATTTGAAATCCTTCTTCAAATGAGATGGATACCATTTCTTTTTTGGCTTCATCGTAATAATTATCTCCGTTATTCCCTTCTTCAAATGGGTAATTCTTCAAATGTTTGATTGTTTTCTTTTTAGGATTATTTAAAGGTACCAATTGGTTTCCGATTAACACGTTATCAGTAGCATTTGTCGCGACTTGATGGAATAAGGCTGTTTCTGTTTGGTTTAATTTATCATCTACAGTTAAATGCATTACATGACTCGATTTATTGCTACCATCTAATAGTGAGAAAGTGTATTTGTTACCATCTAAATCTGAGTGGTCAATAACGGCATTACTATATAGATACATATAATCGTTTGGTCCAACTTCTTTTAATGCTTTCCCTTTCTCTATCCACTTACCATTGACCAGCTTACTTTGTCTTAATGTTCTACTTTTCGGTACATATGTCGTTGGAGTAATTCCTTCTTCTGTAATAAACCGTATGTAAAGTGCATCTCCTTCTTCAAAAACAGATACAATTTTTCCACTCCCACCTGAGATAACTCCTTTTGTATAGAAGGGTTCATTACCTACCGTTTTGTTTACTAATTGAACATCTATCTTCCTGAATTTTTTGGATGCTACTTGTTTTTGAATAATTGAGTCTTTATTTACACTTTTACTACTACTATTAATCAATTCATTCTTTTTATTTGTTTCAGCGGAATCGTGAATAGAACAACCTCCTAGTAAACTACTTAACAATATAGTTGTTACGATAATTTTTTTCATACTTATCTCCTTCAACTTTAATCCAATGAGGTATATCATTTATATCCACATGTATTCTCTATTTTCAAATTTCATAAAATTCCTCATTTTTATATTAAAATATTAATATTAATATTAATATAAATTCGTCTAATTTCTTCAAAATCCTTGTTCAACCAAACTGCCATTATGTTTAATAAGAAAAAGCGATCTTCTATTGAAGTATCGCATCAGTTAGTTGAATAAGTTCACTAATAGTAAATTAACTTACATCTATTAAAAAAATACCGAAAGAGTAATTTTCTCTTTCCGTTAAAATTAAGATTTTGTATTTTTTTCATTATCTAATTTATCAGATATTCTCTTTAGAATTAAATTTTTTTCCTTCTGTATTTTAAGAAATTTTAATAAAAACCAAACTATAAATATGGTTGGAACTAAGTAAAACAAAAGTGATAAAATCGGTAACATTGTGACCCATAAACTAGTACTCATTTTAAACCCCTTTGGAGAAATATTTTTTTAATGTTTTTGCACTATTTTTATCTAACTCACCGTAACTGTAACCTTCTTTTTCATCATTAATAATAATGGTTGCAGTACCATTCTCGTTAAACCAAATTTCATATTCATATAATCTTTCAGGCATATTTTTCTCTTCTTCATAGAAGAAAACAGCTAGTAAATCTGGCTTCTTTGCCATACTCAGAATCTGATTCGATTGCCATTTGATTTTTTTAAATAAGTTTTCTATTGAAACCAAAGTATCTTTATCTTGTATATGAGTGGGTTCTTGATTTTTTACAAATACATCAATGTCAATTCTTGTTAATTCGCCCTTACCTTCCGATGTACAACCCACTAATAAAAAAGTAAAAACAGCAATAAGAACAAAATACTTCTTTAATTTTTTCAAAATACACCTCCTTAAATAGATAAGTTCTACAATAAATAAGTTCATACCTGTAATTTAAAGTCGGGTTATTTTTGCATTGATTTAATAACGTCTATTTGTTCATTAAAGTAAAATACGACTTTAATTAGTATAAATTAACCAATAATCCCATTTACTTCTTCCACTAATCTGCTTTAAAGTTAAACAAAAAAAGAGTCACCAAAGCAACTCTTGTTGTTGAACTAACGCATGTGTTAGTTCAATAAAAAACCTTATTTTTTCTACTGATTAATAAGTATCCACTTATCACCAAAATGATTGTTGACAAAAAAAGGATCATGCAACCAATTTGAAGACTGATGCTTGGCTGGTCAAGCAAGATTGATAATTCTCCGTTAGTGATTTTTGCAATATTAAAATATGTAAATGGAGATAGGTAAGCAAAATTAATAATTACCTTTGTACTGACAATGTATCCTATCAATAAAGTTAGTGTCGTGGTGGCAAATACTGTTAATGAATTTTTAAAAAGAAGGGATATTAAGTGCGACAATGCGATTGTAAATAAGAGTAGGCATATTAATAAGACAAGACTTTGTACTATATTGACTCCTAGTGGAATAAAATGAAACCCATTTCCCCCATATGAAATATTGCCCGTGTAATTTGAAGAAATTGCAATTTTGGGATGATCATAGAATAAAATAGGATACTCCCAATCGCCGAAACGATTAAACAACATTCCAATAATTAGTACGAACAAAACAAGTCCTATACCATTTAATAATGATAAGATTGTAGAATTTAATATTTTACCAATAAAAATTTGCTTTGTATCGATAGGTTGAGTTTTTAAAAAATAAAGTGTATTTTTTTTCCCTCGCTCAATAGCAAATCCAGATCCAAATAGTAATATAAATAGACAGATTGGAACTAGATAAAAATAATCTTTAAAGAATACGTATAGCGTATAAAGACCACTATTATCTAACTTCTGATTCATTTCTAACCATTTATTTGAACCATCTTTTTCAAGTGCACTATTGTTTGTAAAAATCGTTGGAACGAAATCACCTGAAAATACAGGTTGAATATCGTGTTCCATAAGCCACTTTTTTTCAGCTATACTAACATCTATTGTGAATTGACCCAATATTTCCTTAAAAGCATTTTGTAGATTACCTGAATCAATTTCCTTATTGGCAAAACGCGTTTGTAAAAGTTGGTATTCATAGAAGGGGTACCAGTTGCCATTTTTATATCCGTTCACTGCTGCCTTATTTTTATTTAGTGTTTCTAGTATGACAGCTTCTCCCTTCTTTAAATCAGCTAACTGCTCCTTGTAGGTAGAATTATTAGGTTCTCTTTCTAGTATTGCTATTTGTTGCTTCATGTCTGGATACACAACGCTTTCAATGATATCTGCTGAATCTTTTAATTCTTGATAGTACTCTTTCTTCTTTTCTTCTGTTTGCTCAGATAAAAAGAAATAACCAAGTATTACTAGTATTGAAAGTAAAAAATTCACCTGCTTGAATAAGCCTCTACGTCTTATTTTACGAATTTCAAACAAAATCACTATCAATAGCGGATTAGCATTAATTTTAGTTTTTCCTCTATGAAACGGAGTTAGATAAGACGAATTGTTTAATAACTCACTTTCGCTTTCAGGTAGAAATATAGATGGAAGTAAGATACTAAGACTCCAAACAATCGCAAAAAAAAGTAAAATCCAACCTGTATTATTAGGTGATTCATTTAGAATTTTGTTAAATTGGAATGACTGGAACGGATTCCATCCTACTTGTATAGATTTATTCATTTCTGTTAATGTAATTCCTACGGTTAAGATAAAACAAGTAGTGATAAAAACAGTAAAAGAATTTCTCGCCCATCTACTTATTAGAAATACGATACCAAACGTTACAAGACTCGTATTCAAAAAGAGAATTAATTCTCTTTTTATGTAGTAACTAGTTGAAATAATCGTAAATGTTTCTCCAGATCCCACTAATTGAGGATATTGGAAATTCATCATTTGATTACCAAAAATCCATGATACACCAATTCCTAGAATTATGACTAACATAATAAATATAGATACAATAACAAGTATACAAATGAACTTACCAATGAAAAGTTTCCATCTTGGAATCGGTTGAGTTTTCAAAAACAGCCATGTGTTTTGCTCTTTTTCATCGGTTATTATATTTCCAAATAAAAACAACAAAACAACGACACCTGTAACGCCAAATAATAATTTGGTATTCTCTTTTAAAAATAACATGGGTGCTAAAGGGTATTCTTCATCTACATACGAAAGATCATGTTTAATCATCCACTCGTTTTTTGCAATCACTCGGCTTCTCTCCGTTCCTTGGAGTGATTGAAATTCTCCACCGTATTTCGAGAACTGCAATAAACTGACTAAAAAATCATGTTCGTAAGTAGGAATCTTATCCCACTGTCTACTATTAATCGCAAGTTTCCAATTGTATAGCGCCTTACCCATTTCTATATTTTCTTCTAGTTGTTTTATTTGCAGCTCATCAATTGAATTATCGCTTTCTCGTCCAAGTAAATTCTGATATATATTATCTGTTTCTTCAAAATAAGGTTTCATCTTTCGTTCGGCTCTGTCTTTGAGAGTGGATTGTTCCATATAATTTTGGATAAAAGTCCCACCCATACAAAATAAAATGATAAGTATCATCCAAAGGAACTGTCTTTTACGCCAGATTTTTTTCAATTCGAATAGTATGAAATAAAATTTAATCACCCCTCATCAAAGAAAATCTTTTTATAACGATCTTCTGTGCTTATTGAAAGCTCCTCGTTTAGAAGAACCCCATTCTTTAAAAATAAGACATGAGACGTGACTTTATCAATTTCTGCTAGGTTATGTGACGACAGTAGTATGGCTGTTCCTTGTTCTACTAACTGTAATAATAACTCACGCACTTTAATTGCACTTGACGGATCTAGACCATTCAACGGTTCATCTAAAATCAGTAATTTTGGTTGATTAGCAATCGCCAAAGTCAAAAGTAAATGTTGCTTCATCCCAAGTGAATAATAAGCAACCTTTTTGTTCAAATAGCCATCAACTCCTACTATTTCAGCTGTTCGCATTAGTTGTTTCCTTGTAATTCCTTGTATATCTCCAATGAATTGGAGATGATCATATCCTGTTAAATAATCATAGAGAACCGAATTATCTTGCATGAAAGAAATTTCTCGAAATATAGTTGGATTTTTATTACTTTTTCCTAGAATAGTAACTTCACCTTGATCAGCAGCTAAAAGGTTAGTAATTGTGTTTAGAAGGGTCGATTTCCCAGATCCATTTGGACCTACTAGAGCTATAATTTGTGGCTTGTGAATTTCAAATGTAATCCCTGTTAACACTTTTTCATTTCCATATGATTTATGAATTTGATTGACTGATAAAATCATCACCATCATTCCTTCTATAAACAAATTGAGAATCTTTAAGTTAGTAAAAACACTTTCATCATCTTACAATCAAATTTTCCATATTATGTTAATTTCTTCCCTAAAATGATTTTACCTTCATTACTTTTTTAAAGAATATTAATAATTTATTTACTTGAGAGAAAACCAGAGCAAAAAAAACCGACTTAATAGTCGGTCATGTTGTTGAACTAACGCATGCGTTAGTTCAATAACAAATTTAACCAATTTCACTTGTTTGAACCCTTCTTCCAACTAAAACATAAAGCAAGTAACCAATCACATTTAATAAAGCAAAAGCAATGACCCAACCAGTATTTAATCGTCTATGATGATAAGCGTTGATCGTTGCCCAAATCGTAAATAAAACCCAATAAACACATACACTTAAATTTAATAAAAGATATCCTGCTTGAGCATAACTTTTTGATTCAACCATAACTTCCCACTTATCGTTAGTTATACCGTCACCACGATAGTTTAAGAAAAGGTTAAAAATCGGTTTTTCTCTAAAACTAAAATCTGGTTCTTCGTGCTTTCTGGAAGTATGAAAACTATCATTACCATACTTTGTAACCTCAACAGCACTAACGCTTACTCCAGTAATGTTCTCATATGATTGTACAATTTCCTTAATATCCGTTTTATTTTGTTCAGTTATGGTATTCCCTAAACTGTTAACGATTTGCTCACTAAATTGATAAGCCTCTTTTTGTTGGGTACTTTCAAGATATATAAAACTACCATATCCGATGAAACTTATTGCAAGAAAAGTTAACGCTACATAAAGCATCCATTTCGCAAATGTTTTTTGCGCCTTAAACAATTGACCAACAATAGAACGCATTTCTTTTTCTCCACCGAAACGCTCAATGGCAATATTAATAGCTTCTTGCTCCGATTTTCCTTCTGTTTTCAACTCGAGAATAGCCTCTAACAGATGATTTTTCATTTCTGATTTTAGCTCTTGGATTTCCTTCTGATGTCCATCTGCATTTAGATAAATCGAATCGACAAATGCCTCAATTTGTTTCATTTTGAATCGCTCCCTTCAATAAATGAATCAATAATGTTTTTTACGAAAATCCATTCCTTTTGTTTTAACTCAAAATACTCTTTACCTAATTTCGTTAATTTGTAATACTTTCGCCTTCCACCTGGTCCTTGTTCTTCTCCCCAGTAAGAAGAAATCCAATCATTTTTTTCTAAGCGTTTTAATGAAAGATATAGAGTACCTTCCTTCAATTCAAATTGTTCATCACTTTTTTCACGTACATACTTCGCTAACTCATATCCATACATTTCTTTCGTGTGTAAAAGTGAAAGTATAATTGTATCAATGTGACCTTTTAGAACCTCTTTGTTAATATCCAGTTCTCTCACCCCATATCCTTTAGTTATTTATTACTTTGTTATACAAGGTATTCAATAATATAAAATATTATCCTTCTAAAAAAAATCGACAAAGAAAAAGAACGATTATCTACTAAATAATCGTTCTTTAAACATTTTTCCTATGCAACTAAACTGCCATTTTGTTGAATAAAAAAAATCGACTAAATAGCCAATCTTGTTGTTCAACTAATGCATGCGTTAGTTACATAAGAATTACTCAAACATTAAGATATTTGAGTTCTTATCATAATATGCACAACGTCGCGTTCAATATCTTCCAACAATTTAAAAAGAAGTTAATTTAATGAATTTTTCCGCATCTTTCACGCATAATTCAATTCCTTTTTCCCAGAATTCCTCTGAAGTAATATCTTCTCCTAAATGTTTCATAACTAAATCTTCAACAGTCATACTTCCTGAATCACGAAGTAAGTTCAAATAATCTTTTTCAAAATCTTTTCCTTTCTCCATTGCCTTTGCATAAATGCCCAAAGCAAATAAATACCCAAAAGTATATGGGAAATTATAAAAAGGTGATTGAGTAATATAGTAGTGTGGTGTCCAAGCCCAAGAATAAATTGAAGGTTTTTCTAGAGAACCAGCATACGCTTCATTTATTGATTCTTGCATTAACTGATTCAGTCGATTCGCTGAAACAATCCCCTCATTACGTTCTTTGTAAAGTCTCTGCTCAAATAAGAATCTCGAATGAATATTCATAAAGTTCATTACACTACGTTTTAATTTTTCATCCAATATAAATAATTTTTCTTCTTTTGACTGTGCCTTTTTCATAGCCGCATCAAAAATAATCATTTCGGAAAAAGTTGATGCTGTTTCAGCAACACTTAATGGATAACGCTTATTTAACCCATTAACCGACTTCATGGCATGATTATGGAAAGCGTGCCCCAGCTCATGAACAAGAGTTAACACATTTAAAAATGTACCACTAAATGTCGTAAAAACTCTTGATTCACCTGTTAGTGGAAAACTAGCACAAAATGAAATAGCGGACTTATTTGGACGATTTTCGGCTTCTACCCAACCTTCATTGAAAGCTTGCCTAACGAAACCTTCTAATTCAGTTCCAAACTGACTAAAATGTTCCGTAATAAGTGTAGTAGCTTGCTCGAATTTTATCTCTTGATTACTTTTGGTGACGGGAGCCCAAAAATTATAAGCCTTCATACTAGATTCGCCTATCATTTCAGCTTTTTTCTTCAAGTATTTTGAGAAAGGTTGTTTATATTTACTGATCACTGTCCACATCGTATTCAGCGTTTCTTCTTTCATTCTATTCTTTTTCAAAGGTTCTTCTATTCCACTTTTTATCCCGAGTTTATTATTCACTTGTATACGAAAGCCCACAATGTGATTTATTATTTTACTAAATAATTCTTCTTTCTCTTTCCATGTAGATTCTAATACATAGTGAGCTTCCTTTCTCACTTCTTTATTATGGTGTGACCGCAAGTTAATGGCTTGTCCAACTGATAGCGTTACTTCTTTTCCGTTAATTTGAATATTTAATTTAATACTACTTACTAGATCCTTATAGAAATGACCCCAAGCATGGTACCCATCAATCATTAAATCAGAAATCAAATTAAGTTCTTCATCTGACAAATTCTTATCTGCATTTTCACGCCATTCGTTTAGAATAAATCTATATTCTTTTAATTCTTCCGTTTCTAGTATTCTTTCCCAAACATCTTCCTTTGTTTTTCTTAATATCTTCTTTACTTTCGATAATTCTTTTTCAAAACGGGATTCTTTTTGAGCAACTTTTCCTCTTAAAACCGCAGCATCTTGATCCTTTGGATTTTCTGCAAGGAGACAAGTGATAAACGAACTAGCTTGCGATAAGTACAACCGAATGTATCCGATGTTTTCTACTAAAAGCACCACTTTAATTGATTCGTTTGTTGATAGTGGAGTAATAAGAGTTTTAACAATACCTTCTAGTTCATGTACAAGAGTTTCTAATCGATTAATATGGTCTAAAAATTGAATAGATGTGCTTCCCCCCATAAAAACCTTATCTAGATTCCACTTTTTTGGATAGCTTGTTTTCTCCATTAGTTACCTCCCTCTAATATGTAAATATTACCAAAAGCGAACGTGCATTCTTATCATAACATATTTCTGATGTAAAAAATCAATATCTCTTGTTCAACTCTTCTGCCAGTTAGCACAAAAAAAGATCGACGGAAATGTCGATCATGTTATTGAACTAACGCATGCGTTAGTTGCATAAGGTATGCTTTTTACTAAACAAGAAATTTAATTGTCTGTTTGAATAACAAATTCAAAGCCTGTTGGTTTTTGAAATGGTATTTTGCATTCTTTGAATATTAACTTTATATTTGAAAGATCATTAGGTAAAGCTGGTGATATGGTAAATGTAAAAGAATGATGCGTTCCTGATCCTCCCCCAAAATTGTTTCGGCAGTCATAATCAACCCCTTGTCCTTCTATAAAGAGTTCAAAAAATGAAGATTCTTGAAACCGTCTTTCTTCTATACCTGAATCTTCTTTATCAATGGTAAAATGAACGACACTTGCGTTTTTAAATTGACGTACAAATGTTACTGTATAAAATACACCATCTTTTTCGAATGATTTTAACATTGGTATATTTTTCAGAAATCCTTTTGGTTCGACAACAGGTTTATATATCTCTTCGTTTAATAAATGTGAAAAAACACTATTTAGAAAATCTTCATAAAAGTTATATTTCAATGACCACTTAACAATAAGTTCTTTAATTGGAAAACCAGGGTTATTATTTGAAAGTTCCTTCCGTTGATTAATTAAATTACATATTTGTTCATCTATTACTTCTATTTGTGGATCGTAGTGATCTGTCGGTGGTTCAAATGGCATACGTTTCATGTTTTTGCCTCCAGTATCAAATAATAAGATAATTCTAACATAATTTATTTGGTTGTTTCACTATCCTGCCATTTAGCTGCATAAAAAACGATCCTTCGTGATTGAAGAATCGCATGCGTTAGTTGCATAAGGAATGTCTAGTTACATCGATAAATACCTACATTTTTTGAATCTCGCCAAATTCCTCCTATATTAGATATTATATTCTCAGTCTCAACTTGTAGCCATTTTTGCATATCTAAATATAGTTCCATATCGTCAGGTATATCTAAAGATGGGAACATACTAGTGATATATTTAACGATTGGTTCTGCATGATGAAAGATCAATGCATTAGAAATAATTAATTCATCTATATTATCAAAGGTAGAACTTAAAATATCTTTTGCGTTTTCTATGCAAAACGAATTAGCTGGAGATGTTCTTTCAGGAAAACCAAATTCAGTTAGCATATTATTACAAAGCTTTTGTATTCGCGGTAATGAAAAACATGAATTTGTGGTAGCAATGAATCCACCATTTGGTTTGATAACATTCTTAAATCCTTTTATTGCATTTTTTACGTCTGGTACATGGTACAACATGTGCCTTGCAATTACCCAGTCATAAGCATTAGTAGTGAAAGGAAGTTTTCTCGCATCTCCAACAATCCATTCAATATTTAAATTCTTTTGTTTAGAATTTTTTATTGCATCATGTATCATCTTGGTAGACTGATCGTATCCAGTAAGATGACCTTTATGACCATTTTCCTTTAAATGAATTAAAAAATCACCAGTAGCACATCCTAAATCAAGAATTTTTTCATTTTTTGTTAAATGTAGTTTTTCTATTACTATCTTATCTAAATCCACACGTTTTTCTTCATATTTTGCATGGGTATCAATACGGATTTGTAAGTGATTGCTTACTTCATATTGTCTTTTAATATCATTCATCTTCCGTGATTCCACAGTTACACAAAAATTTTGAATCGCATGAGTTAATACCTCTGTTTTTGTTAATCCTTCATATATTAGTGCTTCTTCAAATCTTTCTAAAAAACTTTCATTAATTCTAAAATGTATACTCTTTTCTTTCATGTTTTTACGCTCCTTAATATTAGCTAATGCAAACATAGCATAATTTGAAATTTTCTGTATATGAAGTGTGTACACAAAATAGTATAAAAACCAAAACTCTCCTCTTATTTAATCCAATAAAAAAACCGACTAAATAGTCGATCATGTTGTTAGTAATTCATATATTTGTAACAAAACAGTTGGTATTAATTAACGACATACTCCAATTTTTCCTGATAGCCAATCCTCATATGCGTCTTGATGCTGTTGTACGAATAACTCTGGCAGCTCACCTTTTGGAAAGTACCTTAACTCCAGGGTTTCTTTTCCATCTATGGCTAATTCACCATCAACAGGTTTACATTTGAAGAAGAAAGTAATGGTTTGAGCTTTATCGCCACTTGAATACTGGTGGACATACTTTGTATAAACACCAATTAGATGTTCTACCTTTACTTTTAATCCAGTTTCTTCGAATATTTCACGAATGGCGGATTCTTCAGCAGATTCCCCTAGTTCCATTGCCCCCCCAGGAAATCCCCAAGAATCGCTATCACCTCTTTTTTGCAATAACACCTCGTTATGCTCATTACATACAATTCCTCCAGAAAAATTTATGAAAATTAAATCCTGTCCAACCTTTTCTCTGATCCACTGGATATAATTTTGTTTGCCATTCATTGAACTCATCCTTACTTTTTCTTTTTTTATTATTCAATTTGACTGTTAAATAGTCCTTTTCTCAATCAAGTATACTGCCATTTTGTTAAATAAAAAAATGAGCTGCCAAAGCAACTCATGTCGTTCAACTAACGCATGCGTTAGTTGCATAAGGATTTACTTTCATAATTATCATTTATATTAATCTTTATAGTAGATATGATGGCTCTACATCTGTATAACTAATGATTTTATATTCTTTTAAAATTTTAAATAGCCTTTGAGAAATAATCACACTTTTACCTTGATATTGGGGTGGTGAACCAAACCAATCGCTCGTAAAAAAAATATCATTACCATTCCAAGTTTCCTTATTAAAATAATATGGCGTTTGACATAAGAAGGTATGATAAAATCCACATTTAATACATTTTACGTCTTTTTCAACAATTGTAGGTGGTTCAACTACTTCTCCAATACCTTCATCTAATCTTAAATGATAAAAACCTTCTATTACATCATTAGAATTTAATTCATAAACATGTGAAAATCTTACTCCAGTTACAGCCTCATGAATAAATAGATCCTTAAGTTTTTCGGATACAATAATTTCAGTATCACCATTGTAAGTAATACTAAGGTCAAATTTTTTAATTGTTTTATACTTTACATGTAGATTATTTATTTGAGCAAATTGAACACGTTCTTTACAGTGTTCACAAACAATTCCTTCATGATCTGGTGAATAGGATTCTTGAGCTGATGGATTAATATTTAAATTTAGTATTTCAGCATTATCCTTTTCTTTTTTAGTAAACGAGAATTCTCGCCGAAAAATAGTATGTCTGATTCCTTTTTGGTTAATTAAATCTATTAAGTCCTTATAGTCAATTAAAGATGGATTAATTTTATATGCATTTACTTCTCCAATAAACTCGTCCACCGTTGAGTAATCATAGTATTTACTGAATCTTTCTTCACTTATTTCAAACTTTTTATCTATATGTAGCCACTGAGTTTCTTTCATTTCAAGCCCCTTAAAATAAGTTATTTGCGAATCAAGATTTTGTTGTACTAAAGCAAGCTTTAGTTGTATTAGGTTTTCTAACATTTTATGCCCACATGAGTTTCACGGCTTTACCGTGAAGTAGTTCCCAGGAACGTGAAGATTCATTAAAGCGATAGACCGCCTGGAGTTCATCCTCAGTAAAACGGTCGATGACACCTTGTTTTGTTAACCCATAACTATACTCATGTTTAATTAGCCAATCAAAATCAAATACTCTTTCCCACCCGTATATTTCCGATAGAACCTCTTCGTATGGTTCTTCCTCCGTAGATATTAATTTTCCTTCATTAAGTGGTACATGCCAAGCGTCAAAACAACTCCACAGCACGTCTCTCTCGGTATGTTCGAAGACAAATAAATAATTTTCTTTATAACCTTTTTCGATATCCCAGTCTATTGCACCATCTCTGTAAGATTCAGGTATATTTTCCCATACCCAGATCAATGCAGATTCACTCGTTTGTCGGATGCGTTTCCTGTACTGTTCAAGCATCCAGGTATATGGTGTTTTTAATGATTCATCAAATATGAAGGACGGATCAGCCACGTACCGACCATGCTGACGGCAGGTATTCCACCAAGCTGGTTTTTGAAAAGTGTACAGTTTCATCGTTCGCACCTATTTTCTAATTGATTTTATGCTTTTATTTTATCATTTCTTATGCAACTAAACTGCCATTTTGTTGAATAAAAAAGGCGATCTTCTATTGAAGAATCGCATACGTTAGTTGAATAAGAAAATTATTAATACTCCTTTTCAATGACAATGTGTGTAATACAATTTTCGTTTAAATTAATAACATTTAGAATACCTTCTGGATACATATCCTTTAAATTTAATTCTTCTATTGTACGCCAAATTAATTGTATGTCTTGAAGTTCCTTATGAATTAAAGGACCATCAAAATGGTTATTAACTGAACACAAATGAATTAAAGTACAATTATGTACCTTCTTTCCATCATACTCTATAATATTTTCGTTAACACAAATAAGTTTACCAACAGATAATGAAAGGTCGAATTCCTCTATTAATTCTCTATTAATCGCATCAGCACCAGTTTCACCAAATTCAATACTCCCACCAGGAAGACGATAGAACGTTTCTTCTAAATCACATTGAACAAGAATTTTAGTTCTTTCTGTATTCAATATTATTCCTTCTGCTCTTAGTAAAGGCTTACTCATATTTCCACCTCCAATATATTTATATACTGATTATTTCTTCTTTTAATTCACGCTTTCCTTGTTCAACTAACCTGCCATTTTGTTGAATAAAAAAATGACCGCCGAAGCAGCCGATTGTTATTGAACTAACGCATGAGTTAGTTGCATTAGATTAGCCAATATTAAATAACAAAAAAGGCTTACTCGTTTATTATTCCGTAATATACTAAATCTTCATATCTATTTTCTTTCTTAACATGATCAATCAATATTCCTTCTTTTTTCATGCCAATTTTTTGTATTACTCTTCCAGAAGCAGGATTTGAATTAAAATAACGAGCAAATACCTTATGATATTGCTTTTCATCAAATGCAAATCTTAATATAGCTTGAGCTGCTTCTGTTGCATATCCACAACCCCAAAACTCTTCACCAATCCAATAAGCAATTTCACCATTATTAAACTTTTGGTTATTAGATAACGCTATTGCTCCAAATAATTCTCCTGTTAATTTATCCGTTACAGCGAATTCAAATGACTTATTACTATTAAAATTTTCAATGTGATTATCAATCCAAGATAAAGCATCTTGGATCGAGTATGGGAAAGGTAGATAAAGAGTGTTTTTATAGATATTGTAATTATTACAAAGCTTAGTTACAGCAACTGCATCTGACTTTTGAAACAATCTTAGTACTAATCTATTAGTTGTAATAGTTATCTTATTTTTATCATATATCAAAAGAAATCCTCCTCAAATCCATATTAATTCATATACTTCGACATAAAAAAAACGATAACCTTTATTAAGCTATCGCATTAGTTAGTTGAATAAGTATTTTATTAATTAAAAACTTATTTTTTACAAATTCAACTAAGTCATACCTTTAGTAAACTATGATGAAATAAATCCAACCTGCATTGGAATATACTCTCCTGTTGTTGCGTTAAAAGGTACAACCTTCATTTTTTTAATATTTTTTTCCCAACCATATATTACGATTCCAACAATATTGCTAGTGGAATCTTTAAATCTTGTTATTTCAAAGTTGTAGCCTTTCGCCCACTTATTACCTGGATAAAGTTCAGTTAATGTTGTAGCCATTAATAATAATTGAGGAGAATCGAATATAATATCGGACAGTTCTATAAAATCTTGTTTTGTTCTTATAAGACCGTTTCTAGTTATATCATGTAGTAGTTGAATTTTTCCATTAGAGACTAGAACAATTATTTGTTTATTAGTATTTGGTACTCCGAAATTTATGATCCAATATCTCCGTTTTCCGTCTAATCCCCTGATATCCTTGTCTCCGTCAACACTATTACAATGCAGTAGCATTGCTTCTTTATTCCATCGTTTTGCAGCAGGATATGTTAATTCAATCGTCTCTTTTAAAGATAATTCTATGGTTTTGGAAGAAACTGCAATATTATAATTCAGTATATCAACTGTGCTTTTAGCCGTTACTTGTTTATTTGAACTTTGAAAACATATTGTGAAAACAACTAAAATCGAACAAACTTTAAATATGAACTTCAATGATATACCCTCCAAATTTTATTTAATAAATAGTTTTTACAATTTGGATTGCATTTAGCAAATGAAATTCTTTATTATCTTGTTCAACTAAACTGCCATTTTGTTCAATAAAAAACGAGCAACTTTTGTGACTCGTGATCTTCAACTATCGAATGCGTTAGTTCAACAAATTTAATTCATAAATTGTTCTTGAAGTGATTGGATTGTCTTAGAATCAAGCTTGTAAACTTTTCCACCTAAAGCAGTTACTAAATTTTGTTTGTAGTTCACATTGTATTCAACTTTTTTACCAGCATCATCGATAAACCACAGAGTTAAATCAGTCATTGGTGTTTCGTTTTTTTCAGATTGCACATTTTTTGCGTCAAATCCTTTTTCAATTTCTTTCATTTGGTCTCTTTCTTTATCTGCGGTATACACGATTGTGTTTACGGACGTAACAGCAACAATTGCAACAGTTTGACTAGCTTTACTTTCTGTTTTCGAATTCATTGAACAACCGAATAAAAGAAGTGTACAACTAAACATCATTAAAATTTTCTTCATATAAATCTCCTATTTTTAATTATTTCTTAATCGATATATTCTACCGAAGTAATACAACATCCTTTTGTAAACTCAAAAATGAACCATTTGGAAGATATTTTCCAATTGAATAAAGAAAAAGAACTACCATTTTATCAAAATTCCTTAAGCAACTAATCTGCCATTTTGTTGAACAAAAAAGTCGCATATGCGACTCGTGACCTTGTACAACTAATACATGAGTTAGTTGCATAACATCCATTACTTTTCTACCCATATTTTATATATCATTTTCCCGTTAATTTTTTCTTCTTGTAAACAAATTCTGCCTTTTGTATTATTGTGCATTAACCATTCAGGTAAAAGATTTGCCAAACATTTTACCACCTTTTCATCAGGTGTAGAGTATCCCACATTTGTATTAGAACGTAAATACAGACCAAAATCTGGATATAATGCATCAGCCCACATTTCTGCTTGCCGATATGTTTCGAAAATATATTTATCTTCTTTGTAGCTACCGTTAATCCATATTACATTCATAGGACCACTCGCCTTCGAAGGGTTTAATTCATGTTTATGACTGAATTTATTTATTCAGTTGGACTAACGCATGCGTTAGTTTCATAACAATGGTTAGTTCTTCAAAAAACATTCTTACTAAACTCTTTTTTTAAATTAGACTATATTTTTAATTTCATTTTTCTTTTTAACTAATAAGATACAAAGTACAAAAGCTATTCCTAATCCAATTACTCTATCCCATTTAATAGACATTACATTATATGGGGACAAGCCTCTATCATAGTTTGTAGTAAAAAAATATTCATCGTAAAAAAAAGATTGATGTTAAGCGTAGGAACTACGAGTAGCAATCAAATCTATATAATTCATTTTCATATCTACCAACCAGCAAGAGGTTAAATAGACAATAAACATTAATACTGTTATTAAAATCCATTTCAAAATAAAAACGCCCCCTTACTTGTCCTTTATTATATGAAAAATCAATTCTCTAAATTACATATTTTAAAGGGGGATTATCATTTCCTTATTCAACTGATATGAACGAAAAAGTCAAACCACTACCCCAAAATTATTCTTAAAGTAGGTTTTCATACGTTTTTAAGCAGACTTAAATAAGGACTACAAACTTCGTTTTTAAATCAAATATTCATGTTTGTGAGATTCTATCTTTTAAATAGAAATATTAAGTTATCAAATTCTTGATTCTACTTAAAATCTTGGCACGAAGGCAAAAATTATCAACAGTGATTTACAGTCTGATATGCGTGGGTTGGTTACCACATTACATTCTATCCGTTACGGAGCTGCCTCGATCTAATCCGCGCACGTTAGGTACTTGACCTAGTGCATAGTTGAACAAGAGGATTCTCCTTACCGTGTTTGCCTTCGAGCCAAAACTTCAATTAATTATTTATAAACTTTAAAACTAAAAATCTTTAAAAAATAGACTAATACTTTAAGCAACCGTTGGTCGTTTTAAGTGTTGGTTTTCTATACTACATGCGATTGCCCAAATAAATCCCACCAACTCGCGAGCTACTGCAACTACTGCAAATTTGCCACCCTTACCTCTTGAGGTAATTCTATTATATTTTAAATTTAGACGGTGTTGAGCTTTCCATGCTATTCTTTGAGCTTCGACTGATTGACCAGATTGCCTTTTTAATAATTCACCTTTTAGTGACGGACGATGACGATAAGCCCACGAACACTCTACTAATGCACGTCTGATCTGAGCATTTCCAATTTTAGTAATTGAACCTTGCCATCTATTTGAACCGCTTGAATACTCTTTAGGAACCAATCCAGCATAGGACATTAGTTGTCTTGGATTAGAGAATCGAGAAAATTGACCAATTTCCGCAACGAGAGTCACAGCTGTTACTTCTGCAATTCCTCTTAATGTTTGTAGGGCTTGAATTACTGGTGCGTGTTCACTTTCAATTGCTTCTTCATGAATTTGAGCTTCAATGCGCTTCAACCTTTCTTCAACCTCATAAATTGAATGAAAGTACTCTTGAAATACGATTCGTAAAGTTGTTTTTTCAAATGTAAGTGAATTCAACCAAGTACGATGTTTTACAGTCCAATTACGAACACCTTGCGGTGGACGTATTTCATGACGAAGTAAGAAGTGCACCAGTCTTTGACGAACTCGTTGCAAATCTTCTCTAACATCATGACGAGCCCGAATTAAATCCCTTAATGATTCATGTGTTTCATCGGGTACCCAAACGGAAGTTAGCTCACCAGCTCGAAGAAGCTGAGCTAATCTCAAGGAATCACGACGATCTGTTTTAACTCTATCTCCAGCTCTTTTTGGAATAAGTGACGGTGCAACAACAATACATTCAATACCCATTGATAAAAGCTGACGATAAATACTATAACCACAAGAACCTGCTTCATAACAAACTAGCAATTTCTCTGGCTCACCCAATTTCTTAAAAAGCTTACGAATACTTTCGGGTTTATTTTGGATATTACCATGAAATCTCGGTTCGCCTCGTCCTTCTTCAGCAATACCTACGGAAATAATTTCTTTTGAAACGTCTAGACCAACAAATTTTTGACTATCCTTCATAATACACGGCTCCTTTTGTTTGTAGCTCTACATTTGGTTTTGGTAGGCTTTTTGATTACTACCATTCTTGCCAAGTGCAACCTACGATAAGCAAAATGGAGCCGTTTCGTTCATTATGACTAAACTGCCATTTTGTTGAATAAGTAAAATAATTAATTAGTTTTTTATTAGTTTATTTACTAACTATATTAATTATTTTCTTTGAATCCTTTTCAGATAATTTATAGTGTTTGTAGTCTTCTTTTTCTACTATTACAGATTGTGGTTTTGCTTTATTATCTGATGGAATAACCCATAAGAAATAATTATCTATATTTTCCTTACCATATTTAAAGACAAATGCATGAGTACGTTCTTGTCTAAAACTCAAATCATCCTTTTTTAAAACATCTTTTGCATCCTGAATAATTCTATATGCTTTTTTAGTAGAGTCCTTATCAACTACTTTTGAGGTTTTTCCAGTTTCATTATAAGTGACGATACTTAATTTTGTTAATCCAAGATTAACACTTGCAGTTTCTTTTGCGCTACAAGCCGAAACAATTACAACTAATAGAGCGAAAATAAAGATTCTTATGTACTTAAAAATTTCAACCACACCTTTCGCATAAATAACTACATTTTACGATATTTTCTATGAAGTCAATCTAAATAAGAAGCAGTAGTCATTATACTCCTCCTAGAAATGATTTCTAATAAAAAATCTCATTTTTATTATATGGTAAATTGACATGATTCTAAGTTCTCGAAAATATATCATTTCTAATTTTTCTTTAATGTGGTTAAGAGTTCTTATAGAACTAATCTGCCATTTTGTTGAATAAAAAAAATCGACTAAACAGCCGATCTTGTTGTCTAACTAATGCATGCGTTAGTTACATAAGTACGAGTATATTATTCGTTATATAATCTAAACAATAAGTTATAGGATGGATTTACTTCCCATGTTTCATATGGTATAAAACACTTTGATTTCATCGCATCAAGCGTCCGAGATTTTTGTTGTGGGCGGGTTATATATTGGTCTATATAAGATTGGTTTAATGCAATATATCTAGCTTCTTTTATTTCTTCGGGTTGAATTTTTATTTCCCCATCAACATATTCAGCTTTAAAAACAATCGATAAAACATGCTTCGTTGCATTATAATAGACACCAGTTATACCAACAGGACGGATTAAAATCCCCGTCTCCTCCAAAAACTCTCTACAAACTGCTTTGTCTAAAGGTTCTCCTAATTCAACGTTTCTTCCTGGCATTTCCCAAGTATCGGAACGCCAATGAGTCCTAAGTAATAAAACCTCATCTTTTTCGTTCATTACTAAAGCGGAAACTGAAACAGTCTGTTTTGGTGGTTCATATTTCATTTAATATCACCTCATATATTAGATTCACCAAGCGCTAGTAAATTCCTTGTTCAACTGATATGAACGAAACTGTCAACTCACCATACCCAAATGGTTTGAATTTTATCTTTTTGTCTGTTTTTAGGCAGACTTATTCTAAGACTACCAACTTAGTTTAAAATTTTTCTAAGTCTGTGAAAAATACTATTCTTTTTAATAGAAGTTTTTACTATCAAAGCTAAAGAATAACTACTTTAAAATCTTGGCACGAAGGCAAAAATTATCAACAGTGATTTACAATCTGATATGCGTGGGTTGGTTACCACATTTCATTCTATCCGTTACGGAGCTGCCTCGATCTAAACGCGCACGTTCGGTATTTTACCTAATGCATAGTTGAACTAGAGGGTTCTCCTTACCGTGTTTGCCTCCGAGCCAAAACTTTAATTCTAATTAGACTTTATAACTTCGTTATTTATTATTTTTCAAATAAAAATTTAGTTACTAAGCTACCGATTGAATTAGTTTTTGATCCTCAATATAACATCCAATTGCCCAAATAAATCCAAGTAATTCACGAGCTACGGCTACAACTGCGAACTTACCAGCCTTACCTCTAGCTGTAATCCGATTATATTTTAAATTGAGACGGTGTTGTGCTTTCCACGAAATTCTTTGTGCTTCTATTGGTTGACCAGCTTGTCTTTTTAATAATTCACCTTTAAGAGAAGGTCGATGACGATATGCCCAGGAACATTCTACTAAAGCTCGGCGAATGTGGGAATTTCCTATTTTAGTAATCGGACCCTGCCAACGACTTGAACCACTTGAGTATTCTTTAGGAACTAGACCTGCGTAAGACATTAATTGTCTTGGATTCGAAAAACGTGAAAATTGACCAATTTCTGCGACAAGTGTTACAGCTGTAACCTCGGCTACCCCCCTTAAAGTCTGGAGAGCTTGTATGACAGGTGCATGTTCGCTTTTGATTGCTTCTTCATGAACCTGTGCTTCAATACGCTTCATTCTTTCTTCAACCTCATAAATTGAATGTAAATATTCTTGGAAGACAATGCGTAATGATGATTTTTCAAAAGTGAGTTTACCTAACCAGTCACGATGTTTGATTGTCCAATTTTTAACTCCTTGAGGTGGACGTATTTCATGACGAAGCAAGAAATGGACTAATCTTTGACGTGCTTTTTGTAAATCTTCGCGAGTGTCAGAACGAGCATGAATTAAATCCCTCAAAGCCTCATGGATTTCGTCTGGTACCCAAACTGCCGTTAGCTCGCCAGCTCGAAGAAGCTGAGCTAACCGTAATGAATCGCGACGATCCGTTTTTACTCGATCTCCAGTACGTTTAGGAATTAGTGTTGGTGCAACTACAATACATTCGATATCCATCGATAAAAGTTGACGGTAAATACTATATCCACTTGAACCAGCCTCATAACAAACTAGTAATTTCTCTGGATTTCCTAACTTCTTAAAAAGTTTTCGAATAGCTTCTGGAGTATTTTGGATATTTCCATGAAATCTTGATGGGCTTCTTCCTTCATCAGCAATACCAACAGCAATAATATCTTTTGAAACGTCTAAACCAATAAATTTTTGACCATCCTTCATAATACACGGCTCCTTTTGTTTGTAGCTCTACATTTGGTTTGGGTAGGCTTTTTGATTACTACCATTCTTGCCAAGTGCAACCTACGATAAGCAAAATGGAGCCGTTTCGTTCATTGTGACTAAACTGCCATTTTGTTGAATAAAAAAAATCGACTAAACAGCCGATCTTGTTGTTCAACTAATGCATGCGTTAGTTTAATAAGGATTGGATAAAATCTTTAAAACAACAAAATATTTTAACTGAATTTAATACTGTAATACCTCATTGCCTCTAAGCTACCTTCATATTCAAAAATTCCTTTATCGATTAATTTTCTAAGCCTGTATTCTAAAAAACTGACTTCGATATATTGAAATATATTCCCATATACTTCACCAATCAATCTTGCTGACATTATAAATCCTTTTTTCTTTCCAATTAGCTTTTTGGCTTTTTCAATTATAAAGTCATCATAATAGTCTTCAGAAACAATCGTTAATTCACCGTTTTCCCATATTCTTAACTCTCCAGGATTTTCTGAATGATTTAACCACTGTGTTTCAAAATGTGTACGGTCTTCATCAGATAAACTCCTTTGATCCTCCTGACCATATTTATAAATATCTTGTAATTCTTCTGGGATAATTCCACCTGAAAAAAACGGAACATACTTTCTAGCCTTTTTCTTAAATAATTCTCTATATATTTTTCCAGTATCAATAATAAAGATGTTGTTTTTTCTTTCCCTTAATAAGTACATTGTAAAAAGAAGTCCTGTTTGTTCATGTGCATTTTCAGAAACCCAAATATAAATAGGTACATCTTGTGGTATAGTTTTTATTTGAATTATTGCTCTTTGAGCGTTTTGAAAATATTCATCAAATTCTTCATCTGAATGATATAAATTTTGTTTTAACCAATGATACCTTGTTTTTTGACCACTATCTTCATCCAATTTATCTATTGGACCGACAGCAAAGTTTTCGTCGAAAGTAATTATAAATTCTTCTTCGTGTAAGTTTAATTCTTTTAACGGTTGTCTTAAGTATGGGTATCCAAAAGTAATGTGAACTTTTTTGTAATTGCCTTTTTCGAATAAATCATTAGGGTCTTCTGGGTAAAGAATATGATTATAAATTTCTTTAAGGTCTTTTGAAAATTCAACTAAAGATTGTTCCTCCAACATCCCTATCCTAAAAAGAATAAGTTGCAGGTATGACCTTACTTCCCGTTCTGGTAAGTTTTTAACTATGTTTTTAATCTCAAAAATATCCACCAAAAATCTCCTTAGAATTATGTATAGTGACCCTATTTTTAATTTTCATTATAAATTATCACATAATTCTTGTAATTTATAAATTGGGGGAATTTCAACTTTTTATTTATTTTTATTCAACTAAACTGCCATTTTGTTGAATAAATAAAGTAGGGAAATCTCTCACGAGACTTCCCCCTTATCAAACCGTACGTGCCCTATTAAGGCATACGGCTTACCCATATGTTGTAGTGTTTATCAAGAGGATGCATTCCAGGCGTTTTGCATCTT
>Ga0209147_100222_pt1 | contig 58370 bp, 62 predicted proteins | sample AraplaCol_mLB_r2_FD_184278 | JGI IMG/M metagenome (GOLD analysis project Ga0209147, IMG submission 184278) | Arabidopsis root microbial communities from North Carolina, USA - plate scrape CL_Col_mLB_r2 (SPAdes) (version 2) | ecosystem: Host-associated > Plants > Roots > Endosphere | place: USA... | reverse complement strand
TCCTCAGAATATTTTTTAGATGTACGATTAATTTTAGACAAAATAAAATCCCCCAATAGTAGACTACCTATCCTTATTATCGGATGGTCTTTTTTGTGTGTCTACTATAAAGGGATAATATCATTCGATGGTCTTTTTTATTGCACTAAAATTGCAAGTCCATTGAAGAAGGATAGTATGTGATTTATGTAGAATTGGTATTAAAAAATGAAAATAGGTGAAATTTAATGAGCAAAATAATAAGTTACTATAATCAATTTGATGAGTGGGGGAGGCTCGAACGCGAACCAATTGAGTTCCAAGTGAACTGGCACTTTATAAAGAAATATTTGCCTGAAACAGGATATATACTTGATAATGGAGCTGGACCTGGAAAATACTCAATGGAGCTTGCTAAAGATGGATATAGAGTAACATTAACTGATTTAACACCTAAATTAGTTGAGATTGCTAAAACCAAAGCTCAAAACTTTCAATTAGAAGGGCAATTCGATGGTTTTTATACTGCTGATGCGAGAGAGCTTAATATACTCAATGATGAACAGTTTGATGCATCATTAATGCTTGGTCCGATGTATCATTTACAGGAAGAAAATGACCGTATTATGGCTGTTCAAGAGTTAAATAGAGTAACTAAAAAGAACGGACTTGTATTTGTTGCTTTTATGCCAAGGATTAGGCATATATTTACATCGCTCTTATCTCCAAATAATTGGAAGCCAAACGATAATATGGACACTATTCATCAGTTTTCACAATCTGGTTGTTTCAATCATTCAGATGAGGGGCGTTTTACAGGCGCATATTATTTTAATATAGAGGACATCAATCCTTTTATGGAAACTCAAGGATTTGAAACTTTGGAGTTAATTGGTTCAAATGTAGGAGCTATTTTAAACAATGATAATTGGAATTACTCGAGAGACAAAGGTGAAGCAGAGGTAGAAAAAATTATAAATTTAATTAAAGAAAAAGCAACAGACCCTTATATTCTTGGGAATTCCTCTCACCTACTTTACATTGGTAAGAAAAACTAATGCTTATCCAACTAACGCAATGCATTTGTTGAACACGTCACATGTTGTTAATGTTATTTTTTTGCGTTATTGCCATTTAATAAGTTGCCAATATATTTTAATAACAAAATAAAAAGTACAAAGTTTCAGTATAGTTAACTACTAGTTAACACAGTTTAAACATGATAAAATGTCAAGGAGTTTAAAGCTAGGGGGCAGTAGTTAAATGAATCAGCAGTGGAAAGAGCAGTTGGAGAAACACAGAAATAATCGCAAAGAAGAAATCCTTACCGCAGCTCAGCATTTATTTCTCGAAAGAGGATTAGGAGTTGTTAAGTTAAACGATATAGTAAAGCATTGTGGGATTAGCAAGGTTACCTTTTATAAATATTATAAATCGATTGATGAAGTCATTTTTGCGGTTCAAATGAGTTTACTAGAGAAGTTTAATGAGCAGGATAAAAATTGGGAATCTAAAGGGAAAAATGGATGGGAAAAAATGGAGTATGTTCTCCGAATCCAAAAAGAGACTTTTCAAACTGAACACGCTGCTATTAGTTTCATAGGCCTCTTTGATATGCATTATCGGGACCATTATCCCACTCCGGAATTGGAAAATGCATTTTTAGATTTATTAAAAAAAGGTCGGTCCCACTTTAAAAACATACTCTTAGAAGGAATTCAGGATGGATCAATTCGAAATGATATTGAAATAAGGACTCTGCAATTTACGATTAGCAATGTAATGAGTGCGACAATTCAACGAATGGCTTTAAGAGGGAAAATATTAAAATATGACCAAGGTATTGAACCAGACTTGATACTTGAACAGATGGTTAATATGATCTTAACATACATAAAACCAGTGAAATAAATAAAGAAGGATGTTGTCTTTAAATAGATGACATCCTTTTTTTTTGCAAGATTTACATTTCATTTACATGATAAATACACTCAATTAAAAAAAGATAACTATAATTCAAAGTGTATTTACTCGCAGTAAACACATGATTACACATTGTAAATATATTGGGGGTGTTCTACCAAAAAGGAGACTTTAACAAAATTCAATCAAGTGGTGGCATTATAAGACTTTATGGTACGGAGGAGAACTGGGGATGAATTTAAAAGATAAGCAAACGTTAGAAAGTCGAACAAATTTTAGACCGATAATGAGTTATAGAACAATGGATGGACGAAAAATAATTGAGAACCGACTTTTTCGTTCAGGAGAACTAGCTCAATTGAATAGTGAGGATCTTCAATTTGTCCAGTCTATTGGGTTAAGTCACATTATAGATTTTCGTTCTATACAAGAAATAGAAGCAAAACCTAACCCGATTATTAAAAATACTAAATACGTCAATATACAGGCAATTGGGGGATCTATGAATCAAGATGAAATGATGGCTGCCCTTAAGAAAATTTTAGATTCTGGTCAACCAGGAGGTTTTTTAGAAAACGTCAACCGTAATTTTATAACAGACACTACTTCTAAGGAAGCTTTTAGACATTTTATAGCTTTGGCGATAGAGGCTGACGGGAGTCCATTTCTTTGGCATTGTACGGCGGGTAAAGATCGAACTGGCTTTGCTGCAGCGATCTTACTAATAATACTTGGAGTCCCAATGGAGCAAATTTTTGAGGATTATTTACAAAGTAATAACAATCGAATCGAAGAGAACAAAAGAATACTAGATATACTGAATACGATGTTTCCAAATAAAGATGAATTTGATTATCTTAAAGAATCAATGTCCGTAAAAGAATCCTATCTTAAAGCAGCATTGAACGAAGCTGAGAATAGCTATGGCTCAATTGAAACTTATTTAGAAAAAGGGCTTGGTGTAACAGCAGATATACGTTTACGTTTACAGCAACTTTACTTGGAAGAAGTGTGAGCTCCTAGAAATAAAGGAACGTATCAAAAAAGTATAGTTAATTAAAAAAACAGCAGTAGACCAAGTGGATTTAGCTAACATAAGTATAAATACGATTGTGAGGTCGCAAAAATGAAGGTTTCTACAAAAACAGTTCTTTCTTACGGACTAGGTAGTCTTGGGTCAAATTTGATTTGGGGGTTAATGCTCGGCTATTTAATGCTTTTTTATACCGATTATTTTGGGATTTCGGCAACTGCTGTAGGAACATTATTTCTTGTAGCGCGAATTTGGGATGCACTAATGGATCCTATTATGGGTGTTATTGTAGATAATACAAATTCCAAATTGGGAAAGTTTAGACCGTATCTTCTGTATGCCCCAGTTATTATGGCCGGTCTTACAGTTCTTTGCTTCTTACAGCCCAATTTTAGTCCCGCAGCCAAGATTGTGTACGCATATGTAACGTATATCATGTGGGGAATGAGCTATTCCGTGGTAGACGTTCCGTATTGGTCCATGACAGCTGCGATCACAGATGATCCAAAGGAACGGACAAAAGTGGTGATGGTGCCACGGGTAATGGCAATTATCGGTGGGTTAGTTGTAAGTGCCTTTACTTTACCGCTTGTTAAAGCGTCTAACAGTTGGTTCCTTGTCAGCTTAATCTTTGCAGTATTATGTGTCATCTTCTTCTGGACCACATTTTTTAACGTAAAAGAACAAGTAACAGTAACACGTAATGAAAAGTTTACGTTCAAAGATGCTTTTCGAGTAATCAAATTGAATCAACCGCTTCTGATGTTATTGTTGACAATGTTAATGGAAGATACGATATCAAAATTTAAAGGTGCTTTCGGTATCTATTATTTTAAATATTATTTACATGCAGAAAATCTTTTTCCACTATTTTCTTTAGTCAGCGTAGTGCCAATTTTAATAGGTGCTATGTTTGTACCGTTGATGTCGAAACGCTTAGGGAAAAAGAAAACGACGATCATCGGACTTGTTGGCTCTGGTGTGGCGGGAATTGCTTTATTCTTTGTAGGCAAAAGTATGATTCCATTCTTTGTTTTATCAATTCTAGGCTCTTTGTTTTTTGGTATAGCGGCGATTACGATGAGTGCTATGATTGCCGATTGCGTGGAATACAGTGAATGGAAAACTGGAAAAAGGGCAGAGGGAACGGTATTTGCAACTAACACCTTCCGCTCTAAATTCGCGGGGGCGATTGGTGGAGGAATAGGAGCATATATGCTTTCTGGCATTGGTTACATTCCTAATCAAACTCAAACAGGTACAACGATGGTCTGGATGCAGGTATTATATACGATTATTCCAGGGGTCTTGTTAATAATCTCTGCGATACCACTTATGAAATATCAGTTATCAGAAGGGTTCTATGAAAAAATTCTATCTGAAATAAAAATTAGACGAAAGAGTCATACGACAGAATTTAAGAATGCACAATAAGAGCTTATGATTCGGTCAGGTATAAAAAAACATACAAATCAAGGGGAGTAAACATGATTAATTTAAGAGAAAATCCTTTCTATTTATCAGACCAAGATATTAAATGGGTGAACGAAACTTTATCCTCTATGACGACTGAAGAAAAAGTCGGACAACTATTCTGCCTGCACGGTATGGATAAGGATGAAAAGAAATTGAAAGAAATAATAGAAAAATTTAAGCCTGGTGGGTTTATGTTTAGACCAGACAAAGGAAAGGCAATTCAAGAGGTTCATCGTTTTTTACAGGAGCAATCTGCTATTCCTCTACTTCTTGCAGCAAACCTTGAAGCTGGAGGAAATGGCATTGCATTGGATGGGACAGCAGTTGCCAATCCCATGCAGATAGCAGCAACAGGAAACTTAGAAATAGCATACAAGTTAGGGGAGATTGCAGGTAAAGAGGGCAGTGCTGTCGGCTGCAACTGGTCATTTGCACCTGTAGTTGATATTGATTTAAACTTTCGAAATCCAATTACCAATATTCGTACCTTTGGATCAGATGTCTCCACAATTATAAAAATGAGCAAAGCATATGTACAAGCCTTGCAAGAAAACGGACTAGCGGCATCCATCAAACATTTTCCAGGAGACGGTGTGGATGAAAGAGATCATCATCTTGTGACTTCTGTTAACTCACTCACTGTAGAGGAGTGGAATCGTACTTATGGCATTATTTTTAAAGAATTAATTGAGGCAGGTACAAAAACGATAATGCCTGGACATATTATGCTCCCTCATTATTCTAGAAAACTTCGTCCTGATATTAAGGATGAAGAAATTATGCCAGCTACCTTATCTAAAGAATTATTACAGAATTTACTAAGAGAACAACTGCAATTTAATGGTGTTATTGTCTCTGATTCTACAATGATGGCTGGATTCGCAATGGCAAAAAATCGAGAAGAAGCAGTTCCATTATCAATCGAAGCTGGTTGTGATATTTTCCTCTTTAACCGAGATATACAAGAGGATTTTGAATTCATGATGAAGGGTCTTGAAAACGGACTGTTGACGATGGAAAGAATAGAGGAAGCAGTCACGAGAGTGTTGGCCTTAAAAGCATCACTTGGTCTTCATAAAAAAGAACTCGCTACGTTAGTTCCGAGAGAGGAAGAGCTCAAAGTACTCGGCTGTCAAGAACATAAGGATTGGGCATCAATTGCAGCAGATGAATCTATTACTCTAGTAAAAGATACAAAACATTTACTGCCTATATCCGCTGATCAATATCGTAGAGTTTTGTTAATTCCTGTAGAAAACATAAACTCTCAGTTAAAAGCAGAGGGCTTCTACTCAAAATCCTACAATGAGAGATTTGCAGATAAGCTACGAAAAAATGGGTTTAAGGTGGTTCTATTTGACCCAAATAAAAATTTTGGAGCATCATTTATGACTCCTACTTACACAATAAAAGAACAATATGACCTTGTTATTTATTTAGCGAACCTTCCTACCGTTAGCGTAAAGCCAACTTTGAGGCTACAGTGGTCGCCAATGCTTGCTGGCGACTTACCATGGTTCATCCAGGAAGTGCCTACTATTTTCATTTCTTTGGCTAATCCGTATCATTTATTTGATATTCCAAGAGTTCCTGTCATGATTAACTGTTATCATGCAAACGATAACGTTATAGATTCCCTTTATTTGAAGTTAACGGGGGAATCTGAATTTAAAGGAAAGAGCCCGGTGGACCCGTTTTGTGGGTGCTGGGATACAAAGATGTAAAAAAATATAAGGAAAATAAGGATTTTAATCTATTCACTTATACATTTGTTAGTAAAAGATCACAAGGGCTGTATAAACAGCCCTATTTATTTTGTTATTTTATAAGTTTAGTAAAAAAGGTATTTAATAAAAAGTTGGGAATATTAAATAGCATTCGATTTAAATTCATCATATATTCGGTGCATCACAAGAATGGCTCTTTTTTTGAAGAAACAGTCTAATATAAGGAAGGAAATTATGAATGATTAAAATCATCGGATTGATTGCTGCTGTATTAACGACAGCTTCCTTTTTACCACAGGCAATTAAAACAATAAAAACAAAAGACACATCAGGCATTTCACTAATTATGTATATTTTATTTAGTGCAGGTGTTTTTCTTTGGTTAATTTACGGAATATTTATTCATGATTTTGCAATCATTTCGGCTAATTCAGTAACGTTTGTATTTGCAGCAATTATTTTATTTTATAAGTTAAAAAGTCTACGTTCATAAAAAAGTATATATAGGAAGTAAAGGGGGCAAGTTCCGAACTTAGTAAACATGATTAGCGGTTAAAAGTTGTTTGAGTTGACGAATCTCAAGTCCAATGGAGGACAATGATGTTTTGTCCGTCCACTAATAGAAAATTAGCAACAACAAAAGGCATTGCATGAGCAATGCCTCAGAATGTTCTTTAAAATGTTAACTCAATTGTTTAGCAATTACTATTTTTTAAATGCTTATTCCGTCAACTGAAGCAGTATTACAAAATGGAATGGTATACTAAATTAAATAGAATTTACTTCTTTTACTTCACTTGCTTCATCTTTCTTTATTAAAATTTCCTTTTTCAGTCCCCAACAAATTAAAAATGTTAAAATGGCAAGCACGAAAGATACCCAATATAATTCCTGGAATGCATGAGTGAAGACTGTTTTTACTTTTTCTAGTAAATTTGAATCAAGATTGGATGGAATCATACCATTTTTTACATTTTTTAATTGTAGTAATTGATCCACAGTAAGACTTTCAGCTAGTGATTTCATCCCTGATGTAATTTTAGAGGCTAATAGTGAACCAAATAAACTAAAGCCAATCGTCATACCAATGGATTGAAATAACATAACGGCAGATTGAGCAATCCCTACATTTTCCTTTTCAACTGATTCTTGAACAATTAATGCATTGTTAAATAGTGCACCGAATCCAAGTCCAAGAATAATGAAGTAAACAACGAATGTAAGAATTGAAGTGTGAGCCGTAATACTTGTAAGTAAATAGAAACCAATCATAGGAATAATAAATGAAACACCATAAATATTTCGATAAGAGAATTTATTCATTACTCGACCAGCAACTACACTTGCACCCATTGCACCAACCATAATTGGTAAATTTAAATAGCCAGATTCAGTAGGTGTTAAACCGAGTACATTTTGCGAGAAGAATGGGAAAGATGAAAGTGATCCCATTATCGCAAGAACAAATACAAATACAAGAGCCGAAATGACAACAAAGTTTCTATTTTTAAATAAATGCAATGGGATAATTGGTTCTTTTGCTTTTGACTCGACAAAAATAAATAGTCCAAGTAAAATGGTTCCTAAAATTAGTAAACCAATCATTTGAGGTTCACTCCATGCATATCCTTCTGTTTGATGAAGTACCGGAGTGAGAAGATAACTGATTAACGTGGTAACTAGTAAGATCCCACCAAACCAGTCGATATTTATTTTTTTGTCTACTTTCGTTTCGTTTAATCCTAAAGCTAATAAAATTGCAGCTAAAACTCCAACTGGAATATTTACTAAAAAGATCCAGTGCCATGAAATATGCTGTACAAAATAACCTCCAATGAGCGGTCCAAGTAGTTGAGGTATAAACATGACAGCTCCGAAAATACCTTGTAGCTTAGCCCGCTGTTCAACTGGGAAGCTGTCTCCGAAAATGACCATCGCGAGTGGCATTAATCCGCCAGCACCAATCCCTTGGATCCCACGTCCAATTAAAAGGACTTCCATAGAATGGGCTGTTCCACTAATTATTGATCCAGCTATGAATAATCCCATACTAAATAAATATATTTTTTTTCGACCATATAAATCCGCAAGTTTGCCGAGTATTGCCATAAAGGAGGTCATCGAAAGCATGTAAACTCCACCAACCCAGCCGTAAAGCGCTAAACCTCCTAAATCTCTAATAATTGTTGGCATAGCTGTTGAAACGACTGTCTCATCAAGCTCTGAGAAAATGACTCCAATCATTAGTCCTATTAAAATAAGAGTCTTGTTATTTTCTTTCATCTTTTACCTCCCTATGACCTTTCAAAATTATTTAATTGATTCATTGAATACCTAAAAAATGTGTGAAGCTTTTAGTATGAGTGTCTGTAGCAAGCATATTGATTATTTAATTGATTAATGTGATCGTTATTATTCATTTTTGATTATTTATACCTAAATTTAAAGCTGAAATCGAAATTTCAAGTAAAAAAGTCAATTTTACCATTTATCTACTACTTAATTTATTCTTTACTCCGATTAAAAATCCTTTAGGTAGCAACTCTTATATTTTCTGGTTGTATGAAATATAGTAATGAGTAATCTTGAACGGTTGTGGTGAAATAATATAACACTATTGCCACGAGCGGTTATAGAGAAATAAATAGGATTTGAAATTGGTAGAAAATGAAAAACTAGAAAACTTGTTTTTATATAATAAACTCTAAAATTACAAGGAAAATGCAAATTTCCCCCAAATTGCAAATATTGCTTGGTTAGATGTAATTAACTTATTTACAGTATTTACAAGTTATTTATAACTAACTGGGGATGAATTGATGAATCAAAAAAACATTGCGATGATGGAGAGTAAAAAAGAAATTTTGGAAGAGATAAAAAAACTATATCGAATTAAGCCTATTAGTGCGATCATTGTCACAATTTTTACCACTTTCATTTTGATGTTGTTAATGGGTACGCTTATGGCCTTCGGAAAAAATATAAAATCAGATTATTTTGCGGGATTTAGCAATTTATTCTTAATATGGAACTTGGGATTTGGTCTATTTCAAGGAATTTGGCGATTTTCAAACTCTCGAAAGATAAACAATTTGCTTTTCCCTAAAATTGAGCAGTTTATAAATAAAAGTGACGATAAAAGTTATGATGAAATTGAAGTAGAAGTATATGAAATGGTTAAATCGGCATATGGAGGTTACACAGAAAAATATAATAAACTTAATAAAATTTACTGGTTTAGTATAAAATTGAGTTTTGTTGTGCCTCTAATCACACTAGTAATTTGGTTTCTAATAAATATAAATCCAAGGTGATAATTAGATGAAGAAAAATATTTTTACAGCCACTATGTACGCGTTAGCAATAGTAGGTTTGATCATTACATTATTTATTGTCTATATGAACATTGATAATTCATATGCCATTAATTTTGCAATTGGTTATGTAATTTTTTGTATAGTATTTCTCTTTACGTCATTACTTTATCATTAATACAATTTAAAAAAATGAAATGGATTGATATAAGAAAAAGGTTATATAAAGTTAGTATTATTTTTGTACTAAGTAGTGGTATTTTAGTAATTTTATATTATTTAAAAAATCCCTCAGAAATATATTTTGATAGGATTTTATCATCGTCTATACCTTTTTCGATTGTTTTCACTTTTTCCGATTTACCTTTTCTGAAGAAAAAATAAAATAACTTCTTATATACATAAAGTATTTATTTAGTTGAACAGCCGTGTGGGCTAAAAAATCGATTTATTCTGGAGTTAATTGGCAGTTTAATGGTAAAAGGATCATTTGTTTTTTATAGAAAAAGCGGGAATTCTCCCAAAATACTAATTATTACTTTATCGTATAATTTAATAGTAATAAATTATGTTAGTTTATTAGGGCGTCAACCTTTTGTGTTTTTTTAAAATTAAATGACAAGTTATATAGTCAGCAAGGAGGTAGGTGTCAGCTTAATGAAAACATATATTTTGGAAAGATTTAAACACATATGGATTTGGCTTATATGAGGTGCTGTATTGGGATATTTAGTTCACTATTTGAGAACTAGTCAATTGACCCTTACTACAGATAACCTAATTTTTCTTAAAGATAACATTATTTGGTTTTGTAGCTGCTGAAGTAATGAATTTAATTCGTTGGTTAGTTAATCGAATAAAGCAAAAAAACCTGTGAGATTTTTTAAAAATTGAGAATTACAGTACTTAAACTAAAGTATGTAAATCGTACGGAGGGAATAATTCGAATGCTAAAAATTTTAAGAATGATATTTATATTGATTGTCTTAATATTATCTATTTTTGGCTTAATAACTCATAAGTTAGGATTACTCCCTTATATGCACTTTTTCTTAGCAGCATTGTTCTTATTAGCATGTATACCTGAATTTAAACGAAAACAAAAAAAATTGGGATATATTTATTTCATAGTATCCTTGCTAGGTTTCATTGTATCAATGCAAGAATTCTTATATAACTAGCGAATCATAAACTGCTTAATTGCAGTTTTTTTATTACAGTAAATGGCAGGATCGTTTAATCATTAAAGGAATTTTTAATCTTAAATGGAATTATAAAAATGACTAAAGGGGTTTTCTATTAAAGGGATTAAATGGGAGGGAATAAAAAATGGATGTAAAAACACTTTTGTTACAGCAATGGGCAAGCTGTTTGGATGCACAAGACTGGTTTCCACCACTTGAAAAAGTGTTACAGGATGTCACTTTTGAACAGGCAATTTGGAAACCAGCTGATGAGGCAATGAATTCAATTTGGGAATTAGTTTGTCATTTACTTTTCTATGAAAAGAGACTTCTGTTACGATTTCTTGGTGAAACAGAGAATGAACCACAGGCAGAAAATAATAAAGATACTTTCCGATTACCAACTGAGACGGTTGAAAATTGGAAGAAAACAAAAGAAGAATATTTTTATACCCATCGTGAACTTGAAAAAATACTAGCAAAATCAGAACATGAAGATTTGTATAGACAGATCCCAGGAGAAAGGTCATTAGTGCTTGAACTGAAGAGTCTAGCAATGCACGACGCATATCATATTGGGCAAATCGTATTAATGATTAAAATGCAAGGAGTTTGGACAGGGAAACGAAGCTAATAATAGGAGTCGATAGCGATGATCGACTCCTATTTTACTTCTGGCAGGATTGTTGAGCTAAGCATTAAACAGATTAGTTCAACAAAGGATTTAATGTAAATATATTGAAGGTTTTAATAAAGAATGTATTTGAACAAGAGAGTGTCAAATGGATAATTTTAGTTTACTTATTACGTTACTACAATTGATCATTCTAATTGTAGTAGTATACATCGTGATTTTGATTATTAAAAAAGTAAGATTATTTGCAGCAAAAAATTTGTTTATTTCAAATAAAAAAATTGAAGAATTAGAGCAAAGAATAAGTAATTTAGAGAAAAAATAGGGATATTCTCTTAAATAATTAGCAAGAGTTAGTTATACAATAATCGACTTTTAATTTAGCCATATTACTCAGTTATTTCATTTTTTTTTTGATGGAAATTTGATTATTCATAACTATATTGTTAAAATTGGACTATTACAATGTGTGTAAGCCACACTGGGAGGTTACAAAAATGGAACATGGTAAAGTAAAATGGTTTAATGCAGAAAAAGGATTTGGATTTATTGAGCGTGAAAATGGTGATGATGTATTCGTACATTTCTCAGCAATTCAAACTGATGGATTCAAATCATTAGATGAAGGTCAAGCCGTTACGTTTGAAGTAGAACAAGGTCAACGCGGACCACAAGCAACTAATGTTAAAAAGGCTTAGTTGAAATAAAGAGTCGGAATCTATAAAGTAGAATCCGACTCTTTTTATGTCTTTTAAATTTAAAAACCCCTATTCCAAAAAGAATAAGGGTAATATCGAACGTGGATCTTGGTAAAGAAATTGGTTTAAATTATTATAGACATATAAAATGAAGAAACAAATCAGTATCGAAAATAATTAGCCATTTGAATTATTATTAGTTGTTTTGGAATTGCTCTTATTTTTAGTACCTTTACTAACATAGGGCTTAGCGTTCTTTGCTTTTTTTGCACTAGCTTGCCATCTATTCCAACCCTTCTTATCTGTACCTCTACCTGTACCCTTACCTGTACCGCTCTTAGCTTTAGCTTTCATATAAACACCTCATAACTATTATACACTAAGTACCATACAGTTTTTCAGTAATTTCCAATTAACTTTTGAGTAAAACAAGAAATAGAGCAATAAATATATTCAAAAAGAGCACATATATATATCTTTATTGTTGAATGAAAGTACACATATATCTATAAAAACTATGATAGTGGGAGAATTGGGTGTCTGTAAATCTTAGTTTTTAAGTAGCACGCTTTAGTTGAATCAATACATTCGGCTATAAAGTCGTTTTTTATGGAGATAAATGTCAGATTTCTCGTATAAGGATTATCTAAAATTCATTGTAAAAAAGGACCAAATTCCCCGAATACAAAAACTTATATAGTTGATACAATTAAAGGAACATTAAAAAAATGGAGGATAAGGTTTCACCATGAATACTACGAAAAAAGTTTTAGTCAGAAATTTAATAATCATTTTTTCAATGATTATTATGATCGGATTGGGAATTTTGATTTATTTTAAATCGAATTCATCATATCCAATAACAAAAATTAATGAAGCTAAAGTAGAAAAAATAAATTCTTCTCTACTAATTGTAAGATCAGATTTAAATCAGCTTGAAAAAATCTTAGGAAATAAAAATGAGAAAAATAAAGTAATTAAATTAGAACAAAAAACGATGGAAGATATTGAGAAATTAGATGAGGTATTAGAGAATTTTAAATTTAAGAAAACTCCTGATAAGGGACTTTTATTATGGATTATTTGTGCAACTTCATCTAAAGATGCTTATTTAATGGATTTGATGAGTTATAGTAGCGGTGATACTAAAGGAAATGAAGATTTTTCTAAAAATACAATCGATCATCTAAATGGTAGTCTTAAAGAAATGAAAAATAAACATAAAGAAGCTTATAGATACTTCAAGCGAAATGATTACTTAAAAGGGTTTTACAATCAATAAGAAAATCAATTAAAAATATAAATAAATATCAATCTATAAAAAATCATAGCTTGTTCACAGCATGAAAATGGAATTGATCCTAGGAGGGGTAAAATGTTTGAAGGCGGAGATTTTATGTTTACTTTCGGTCCAATATTCATTGGTATTACATTTGTAATTGTTATATCCATTTTAGTATTCTCAATCATAAAAGGAGTTACACAATGGAATAAAAATAACAACTCACCTAAATTAAATGTAAAAGCTAAAGCTATAACTAAAAGAACAGCAGTACATGGTGGTAGGGAACATTCGTCATATAGTAATTATTTTGTAACGTTTGAAGTAGAAAGTGGAGATCGGTTAGAATTCCAGGTAAAGGATACTGAATACGGAATGATTGTTGAAGGTGATCTTGGAGAACTTACATTTCAAGGCACAAGATTTCAAGGTTTTATTAGAAGTAGATAAGATCAAAGTGCTCATTAATTTTAGCTTTGACTCATGGGTATATTTTTTTATAGCAACTATTGAACTAACACTAGAATTAGCAAAAATAGCAGCCAGAGGCTGCTATTTTATTAAACTAGTATCTATTTCTTTCACAAATTACTTAACTATTTGATTATCAAGATATTTAAATCGTAATTAAAGGTGTTCGCATGGCTTAGGCTAAATAAAATTCAAATGTTTCATTCGATTTATAACAGATAATACTTCATTGATCCTAGGTAATTCAAGCCATCTTTCGAAACCAGGAAAAAAGGAAGAAAATACAATATCCACTCCTTTTCTCTCCATTTCTTCGAGAGCTTTTTGAATCTTTTCATGAAGAAGGATGGTGCGATCCTGATTTCTTATTGCAATTTTTCTTATTAAAAAGGCTATCGCTGCAAGTTGTGCGTATGATGTGATATTGTAAAGCCCTCGGATATCAATTTGTTCATCACCGATCATCATGTATCCCATGGTTGAAACGATCAGTCCCACATAAAGGGTTCACTATATAATCGTTGATCCAGGCTTTTTTATTAAGTGTTAATTCAACTAACCTATAGGTAATAAGACTTTATGCTGGAGATTTCATTGCTTTCTTTACAATCCGTTTATTTTTAGACATTCCATTTGTTTTAAAGTAAGTAAATAAGAAACTACCAATTATAACGATTATGCTCCCAAGTCCTTGAACATAGGTCATTTTTTCATTTAATAAGAAAAAGGCTAAAATTGCTGTGAAAATTGGATTGAAATTTAGGAAAATACCTGCTGAAGTTGCGCCAATTTTTTGGACACCTATATTCCAAAAGAGCATACATAAGACAGTTGAAATAATTCCAGTATATAAAATTGAGAAAATAAATGAGCCATTCACTTTTACAAGCGTAAAATCTGTGAGATTAAAAGGGATGATTACAACGAGTCCAAATATCCCTGAGTAAAGTGTAGACAGCATAGGTGATACAAGTCTTGTTGCCCATCTACTACAAACCGAATAGATTCCCCATATGCATACAGCAATGACCATCCATAAATCACCTAAATTCAATTTCATTGAGAATAGTAGACTCATATCTCCTTTTGAAAGAACAAGAACAACTCCAAAGAACGAAATAATCATCGAAAATACTTGTAAAAAGTTCATTCTTTCTTTTAAAAATAAAGATGAAAATACAGCAATGGAGATTGTATTTAAGGTCGATATTAACCCAACATTCGTTGCGGATGTCTTTTCTAATGCCATAAATTGAAAAAGATTAAAAAGAACAACACCTGTTACTCCCATCATGAAAAGTGGAAGAATAGCTTTACGTGGAGGTAAAATCTTCTTTTCTTTCCACCATACTATGGGTAATAATACGATAATTGCAATTCCCCATCGTAGAGTCGTCAAGGTCATTGGAGAAGCATGACCAACAAGGGATTTTCCAACGACAAAATTTCCTCCCCATAACAAACTTGTTAATAATAACAGCAGTATATATAAGATTGGCATATCTAAACCCCCTAGTTCACTGATTTTAGGTTTAAAAAGACTTTACACAGTGATTTCTTACTATTTTTTAAATAGTTTAACATAATTGTTTATTTTACCGTAGATTATTTTGTATAATGATATAAATACAAAATAATTTTAACTAAATGAATAATTTTAAAGAATATAATTCATTTTATATGTTGAATCCAAACCATTTTCCGAATAAATGAAAGGGAGTAAATAGTAGTGGAATATCAAGGAAATAAAGTGTTAGATGAAGTAGATTTTAAAATTTTAGATAAGCTACAAAAGGAAAGCCAAATAAGCAATACGGAACTAGCGCGTCATGTGAATTTGTCACCACCAGCTACACATGCAAGAGTTAAACGATTAGAAAATGAAGGATATATCGATCGGCAAGTTGCAATCTTAAATCAAGAAAAGCTTGGTTTTGACTTACTTTGTTTTATTTTTATCAATACAAATATCCATCAAGCCGATAAATTAGAAGTGTTGGAGAAACAATTAAAATCCATGCCTCAAGTTTTAGAGTGTCACTTATTAACAGGAGAGTATGATTATCTATTAAAAGTTGCGAACAGAGAACGTAAGGAATTAGAGAACTTTATTCGGAAGTTAAATCAACTCGGCATTACAAGAATTCAAACAAGCTTAGCTTTAAGAGAAATCAAAAATTCTACTGTTTTGCCGTTATGTGAAAAGGAAGAATAATATTTTTAAACTTTAGACCTTTGGTTTATAAAAAAAGGGTAATGTATGCCTATGTTGAATAAAATGAACAGAGGTGAACAGATGAAAAATTATATTATAGCTATATCAATATTTCTTTTAGGAGTATGTATCGTAATTGGAAGTTGGATGATTTCTGATGGATTAGGAACAAAAGCTACAACGAGTCGTGCTGTACAGCATCAACTATTAACACAGACGGAATTAGTTGATTATTTAGGATTAAGTAAAGAAGAAATTCAAAAACTAACAGAGTTAGATGATGGAGACGGTGGTTATTCAAGTGAACTTCCTCATATAAAAATTGGATCTGAGTTTTATTATCCTAAATCAGCAATCGATAAATGGTTAATTAATGTAGATTTAATAACGATCCCTTAATTTTGAAAAAATAACATTTGAATGAACGTATTTTTACAAAGGAAGAAGTTATTATTAATCAGCGAAGAAATTTTCAATAATTAAATCTTTTTTATATTTCATTACCATACAATAGTAGAAGAGTATAAGCTGCATAAATGCGGCTTTTTCTTTTGCATTAAAGATAAAGAAAACTAATTAGTTTATTTTTGGCATGAATCCAATAGGAAAAAATAGTTAATTTTATAGTTCAAATATGAGTAAGGGTGTTATGTCATTTTTTTGCTTTAGTGTATGTACTTCCTATTGGGAGATGATCGTAAGCAAAACAAATGAAAGGATGTTTGGAATGAAAAAAAAGGCATTCATCACCATTCCATTTTGTATTGTACTTTCGATCTTAATCGCTACATCGTTTGTGCTCACTTCGACGAAACCATCTGCCCCTTACATACTCAAACCTCAACAATTAGCTGAAACGACAAAGCCAGCGGTTGTTCGAATTGTTGATTATGCGATTGTGAAATGGACGATTACTTTAGATGATAAACGTGTAACGAATGTAATGAAGAAATGGGATTATAAAACTGAACTGGACGGTTTTGGATCTGGCGCTATCATTAATTCGAATGGCTATATTGTGACAAACGCTCATGTTCTCGTTTATTCTCATCAATTGTCCGATCATGATATCGTTTCTGAGGCATTTTCAATTCTTGTGGATGATGTTGCAACGGAAAATAATTGGACGCACAAATACACAGATACTTACTTGAAACAGTATACTAGTTACGAAATCTTCCAAAAAGGCGTCGACGTGTACTTACCGACTATAGATGATCCTATTAGCGCAGTCGTCAAAAAGTATCAACAACCTACCGATCATGGAAAAGATGTGGCCCTTTTAAAAATCGGTGGCTCCAATTATCCTACGATTCCCCTTGGAAACAGTGATTTCATTCAAGATCAAGACAATATTTGGGTGATTGGTTACCCAGCTGCGGCAGATTCTGAATTACTATCAATGCATAGTTATGTGATCCCCACAATGAATAAAGGGCAAATTTCAGCGATCTCCAAAACTACATTAGCAGGTAGCCCGGTCCTTCAAATCAATGCAGCTTCTACCCATGGAAATAGTGGTGGACCGATCATCAACAACAAAGGACAATTGATTGGCTTACTCACATTCCGAGGAGATACGGTGAATGATCAAGAAGTGCAAGGATTTCATTTTGCGGTACCTGTAAACACATTGAAAAAAGTTGTTAAGGACGCGGACGTACATGATACAAAAAGTCAAACTGATAAATTGTTCAAAGAAGGGTTAACTTTCTATTGGGCCGGTTATTACAAAAATGCACTATCAAAATTCGAAGCAGTCCAACAAATCTATCCGAACCATCCAGAAGTAAAACGATATATTCATGATTCGAAACTAAAATTGAGTTCAAGCAAAACACTTTGGTCAAATCACAAAACGAGTTTTTACATTCAAGATATTGTTGCAAGTATACTAATCCTCATTCTTCTTCTTTACACTTTCACGTATACCAGTAAACCAGAAACAAATACTACATCGAATCCACCATCAACCGATTATGAATCCGACTAAATTTGAGTCTCAAACAGTTTTTGAGAAACCTGCCCCCAAATAGCATTGTAAACATCATAAATATGAAAAATTTAGTTGATAATATAGTGCTTCATAATGAATAATACGGCTCCATTTGTTGATCGTAGGTTGCAATTGGAACGAATAAGTAGGATAAAAAATCCTACCTAAACCAATTGTAGTGCTACAAACAAAAGGAGCCGTATAAATGAAGGATGGTCAATAAATTATTAGTTTAAACATTTCAAAAGTTTTTTTATTGCTAGATTTACCTAGAAATAGTATGTCATTTCAAAATAAATATTCTGACCAAAACTAAAATAGTAAGCAAATAAACTAGTAGATATGAATATGGTAAAAAGGAACATAAAAAAATAAAACAATTTTTAATATTGAATATTCAGAATTTTTCTTGTATTATCAAATTAACAAACATACCGACTGGTTAGTATCTAAACGTTTGTTTAAAAATGAAGCGAAAGTTTTGCGCAAAAATAGGGGCTTTATGAAATAAATACTAATTTTAGGAGGATTTGAATGCACGTAAAAGAGTTATTTGATTTAACTGGGAAAGTAGCAATTGTAACTGGTGGTGGACGAGGTCTTGGTGAACAAATTGCGAAAGGATTTGCTGAAGCAGGTGCAAATGTTGTACTTTGCTCTCGAAATGTGGAAGCTTGCCAGGAAATTAGTGAGGAATTGAAAAGTTTAGGTGTGGAATCTTTTGCTTTGAAGTGTGATGTAACAAACAAAGAAGATGTGCAAAGAATAGTTAACGAAACGAAAGAAAAATTTGGCCAAATTGATATTCTAGTAAACAATAGTGGTGCTTCTTGGGGAGCACCAGCTGAAGAAATGCCATTAGAGGCATGGAATAAAGTAATGAATGTTAATGTAACCGGCACGTTTTTAATGTCTCAAGCAGTAGGGAAAATCATGTTGGCACAAAAATCCGGAAAAATTATAAACATTGCTTCGATTGCGGGCTTAGTCGGAACGAATCCAAACGTAATGAATGCTGTTGGTTATAGTGCAAGTAAAGGTGCAGTGATCAGTTTTACAAAAGATTTAGCTGCGAAATGGGGTCCAAGTGGTATTTATGTAAATGCATTAGCTCCTGGATTTTTCCCGACAAAAATGTCTAAGGATGTTATTTCCCACGGAACAGATGAAATATTAGAATCTATCCCACTTAAGAAATTTGGAAGTGAAGACGAGTTAAAAGGTGCGGCATTATTTTTAGCAGCGCCAGCTTCTAATTATGTGACTGGGTCTGTTCTAGTTGTTGATGGTGGAACTTCGATCGTTTAATGCTTGAAACATGATAATCAAAAAGGAGTTTTGTAAATGGGCAAACTTCATCTTTTGATGAAAAAAGAAGAAATTGATGATCAAAAACTAAACGATGAAAAGATAGTAGTCGTTTTTGATGTATTACTTGCTACTTCAACAATTACAGCGGCATTAGCCTTTGGTGCTAAAGAGGTCATACCTGTAATGAATGGGCAAGAGGCAATTCATTTCACAAATAAAAAATTGGACAAAGAATATCTATTAATTGGGGAATATGAAGGGAATACAATTGAAGGTTTTCTATCTCCTAATCCGTTAACATTGAAGAAAATTGTATCTAAGCAGTCAATCGTTTTATCAACAACGAATGGAACCGTAGCGTTAAAAAATTCACAAAATGCAAAGAGAGTATACGCTGCATCGATTTTGAATGCAAATGCAGTTGCAAATCACTTAAGACAATCGTTCAAAGATGAGTCTGTTATTTTAATATGTTCGGGATCTTCAGGACAATTTAATATGGAAGATTTTTATGGAGCAGGTTATTTTATTGATTGCTTAGTAAATGAATCTTGTTCTTTTGATTTATCCGATGCGGCTAAGTCTGCTCATTATTTTTACTTAGGGTTGAAAGAAAAATGTAATGAGATTTTAGCGGAATCGAATGTTGGTAAAATGTTAATTCGCTATGGATTTGAAGAGGAATTAAAATTTGTTTCTAGTAAAAGTATTTTTAATGTTGTACCAATATTTGCAGCTGGTAAAAGCGTAATTAATGTTAATTTTTCAAAAGAAACTATTTAAATATTGCTCTATTAAACACGGTAACTTGTTAGGCAAAAACTAGTTGTGAAAGGGATGATTGAATGGATTTTTTATATTCGCAAAAAAGTAAAGAGCTTCAATTAAAATTAACAAAATTTATGGAAACGTATGTTTATCCTAATGAGCGAATATATGAGCAGCAGCTAAATGCACAAGAAACTCGGTGGAGTGATGTACCTCCGATTATGGAAGAATTAAAACAAAAAGCAAAACAAGCAGGATTATGGAATTTATTTTTACCTGAAAGTGACCTAGGAGCTGGATTAACGAATCTAGAATACGCTCCATTATGCGAAATTATGGGACGATCTATGATTGGACCGGAAGTGTTTAATTGTAGTGCACCAGATACAGGGAATATGGAAGTTTTAGAACGATATGGTACGAAAGAGCAAAAGGAAAATTGGTTGGTACCACTTTTAAATGGTGAAATTCGATCATGCTTTTCAATGACTGAGCCTGAGGTCGCTTCTTCTGATGCAACAAATATTGAAGCGAGTATCAAAAAAGAAGGTGAATTTTATCTCATCAATGGTCGAAAATGGTGGTCATCTGGAGCGGGGGATCCTAGATGCAAAATTGCAATATTTATGGGTAAAACGAACCCGGATGCAACTAAGTATGAACAGCAATCTATGATTCTAGTCCCTTTAAATACACCTGGAGTAAAAATCGAAAGGGTATTACCAGTATTCGGTTATGATCATGCGCCGCATGGACATGCAGAAATTACGTTTACAAATGTAAAAGTTCCACAAAGCAATATTTTATGGGGAGAGGGGAAAGGATTTGCAATTGCACAAGGTAGACTTGGTCCAGGTCGCATCCACCATTGCATGAGATTGATTGGTGCTGCCGAACGGGCACTCGAAGAAATGTGTAAGCGTGTTCAAAATCGAGCAGCATTTGGTAAGCCAATTGCCAATCAAGGCGTAGTTCAAGAGTGGATTGCTAATTCAAGAATCGAAATTGAGCAAGCTAGATTACTAACCTTAAAGGCAGCATATATGATGGACACTGTTGGTAATAAGGAGGCAAAAGCAGAAATTGCAATGATAAAAGTCGTCGCACCTTCAATGGCATTACGAGTAATTGATCGCGCTATTCAAGCCTTTGGAGCTGCAGGTGTATCTGATGATTATACGTTAGCTGCTCAATGGGCAAATGCCAGAACGTTAAGATTAGCTGATGGTCCAGATGAAGTACATCGAGCGCAGTTAGCAAGATTCGAATTAAAAAAATATGCTACAGAAAAAAACTTCTCTACAATAAAAAGTTAATTCAAATTAAATGATAGATTAAAGAGAGGAACGATATGAGACTAAAAGATAAAGTCGCAGTTATTACAGGCGGAGGTAGTGGAATCGGGCGTGCTACTGCTATCCGCTTCGCTAAAGAGGGAGCAAAAATTGTTATAGCAGACATTAATGAAGTTACTGGCGAAGAAACGCTAGGTGTAATAAAAGAACACAATCAAGAAGCTATTTTCATTAAAACGAATGTAGCTGAAAGCAAAAGCATTCAAAATTTAATAAAGCGAGCTGTTGAGCATTTTGGTCGAATTGATATTTTGTTTAACAATGCTGGTATAGGGAACTCTGAAGTAAGAAGTGTAGACTTAGCAGAAGAGGAATGGGATGAAGTAATCGATGTTAATCTAAAAAGTGTATTTTTAGGCATAAAATATGCAATTCCTGAGCTTAAAAAATCTGGCAACGGTGTGATTATCAATACAGCTAGTTTACTAGGTTTAAAAGGAAGGAAATATGTAAGTGCTTATAATGCTTCTAAAGGTGGAGTCGTATTATTAACGCAAAATGCAGCATTAGAATACGGGAAATATAATATTCGAGTAAATGCTATTGCTCCAGGAATAATTGATACAAACATTATTAAGGAATGGAAAAATGATGAAAGAAAGTGGCCGATTTTATCCCGTGCAAATGCACTTGGTAGAATAGGGACTCCCGATGAAATCGCCTCAGCTGCACTATTTTTAGCATCTGATGAAGCATCATTCGTGACTGGAGCCACGTTATCAGTTGATGGTGGAGGATTAATCTATTAGGTTTGAAAAGTTGTTTAAAACAATATTCATGATCAGAAATGGAGAGTTATGTATGTCAACAAATAAAGTTTGGTTAGCTCACTATCCTGAATATATTGCAAAAGAACTATCAATTCCGACAAAATCAATTCCAGAAATGTTTAATGAAACTGCCGAAAACTATCCTAATCATTCCTGTTTATCATTTTATGGTAAAAAAAATACTTATAAAGAAGTACAGTCGGCAGTAAAGAGATTTGCTTCGGCTTTACAAAAAAATGGTATTCAAAAAGGTGACCGTGTAGCAATCATGCTCCCAAATTGTCCACAATATCTTATTTCATATTATGGCATTCTAACTGTAGGTGGTATCGTAACCCAAATTAATCCAATGTCTGTTGAAAGGGAACTAAAGGAATTATTAAATGACTCAGGAACCGAAATAATCGTTGTTTTAAACAGTTTGTATTCTACCGTCAAACCGTTAATTGAAGAAACAAATTTACGGAAAATGATAGTAGTCAATTTAACTGGCACAGAAGAGGATGATGAAGAAGCATTATCATTTGGAAGCTTTTTGCAAAGTGGAAATCAAGAATTGAAACCAGTTACGATTGATCCTCATGAAGATGTTGCAATTCTTCAATATACGGGTGGAACAACTGGACGTTCAAAAGGAGTCATGCTAACCCACCGAAACCTATACGCAAATATAATGCAGCAAAGTGAATTTTTTAAAGGCGCATTCAATCCTGGTTCTGAGCGAGTCTTATCCATCATTCCGTTTTTTCATGTTTATGGAATGACCGTATGTATTAATTTAAGTGTTTTTATGGCAAATGAAATGATCATCCTACCACGTTTTGAAATTGAAGAAGTTTTAAATACGATAAAAAATGAACAACCTACGCTATTTCCAGGCGTACCAACAATGTATATTGCATTAATGAATCATCCTGATTCTGAAAAATATGGAATCGATGCCATTAAGCTTTGCAATAGTGGCAGTGCACCAATGCCAGTAGAACTTATGAAGCAATTTGAAAAAAAGACAGGTGCTACTATTTTAGAAGGCTATGGATTATCTGAAGCATCCCCAACTACTCATAGTAATCCGGCATTTGCAGCAAGAAAGCCTGGCACAGTGGGAATCCCTTATCCATCTACTGATTCAAAAATCGTTGATATAGCTAGCGGATTACACGAAGTTCCAATAGGCGAAATTGGTGAATTAATTATAAAAGGACCTCAAGTGATGAAAGGCTATTGGAATTTGCCAGAAGAAACGGCAAATACAATTAGAGATGGATGGTTATACACTGGTGATATTGCGAGCGTCGATGAAGATGGATACGTCTCAATTTTAGATCGAAAAAAGGATATGATTATAGCAAGTGGCTTTAACGTGTATCCTCGTGAAATTGAAGAAGTAATTTATGAGCATCCTTGCGTAAAAGAGGCTGTTGTAATAGGTGTAGCGGACTCTTATAGAGGTGAAACAGTTAAAGCAGTGATTGTATTAAAAGAAGATAAACATCTTACCATTGAAGAAATGAAGGAATACTGCAAAAATCATTTAGCGACATATAAAGTTCCACGAATAATCGAATTCCGAAATGAACTACCAAAAACGAATGTTGGCAAAATATTAAGAAGAGCGATTAGAGAAGAAGAAAGTTCTATTTATCAAGGCTAATGGAAGAAAGGTTCTCCTGTGGGATCTGTTGGAAGACTGAGACCTCCCAGGAACGAACGTGACGAGGAGGCTCAAGAATCTCGCTCCACAAAAAAGCGAGCATCCTGCAGTGGATATCAACCTCACATACTTATCTATAAACATTAATAAATTAGATTATGATAAAATCTTCCTTTTACTATGATATAATTCTATTGAATTTTTAAGATTGCGAGGACATCTAATGAAACAAAAAATAAAGGAACACTCTATACAGCTATTTGATAAAAAAGGATTTACGAGTACATCCATTCAAGATATCGTCGAATCAATCGGAGTGACAAAAGGAACATTTTACTATTATTATACTAGCAAAGAACAGCTTCTTATGGAAATTCACCTTCAATTTATTGATGAAGTATTAAATGAGCAGGAAGAAGTTATTAATGATCCAAAGAAAAGCTTTTCTGATAAGCTATTTGAAGTCATTTATTTAAGCTTAATGGACATTAAAAAGCAAGGTCCAAGTGCAAAAGTATTTTATCGTGAAATGAGACATTTAAATCCTGAAAGTTTAACAGAAATTAAAGCAAAAAGGGATTTATACAGATTTAATATTGAGAAACTTCTTAATGAAGGAATTAAAAATGGTGATTTAAGATCAGATTTAGACGTACCAATCGTTTCATTTGGTATTTTAGGTGTTATGAACTGGAGTTATGAATGGTATAACGCAGAAGGACAAAAAAATGCATTTGAAATAGCGAAGTCATTCCAAGATATGATCTTAAAAGGGATTAAAGTAGAGGAGTAATCTTTTGTCTCCTTTTCCTTTACATACCGACCAGTTAGTATTGGTAAATAATTGATAAAGGTAGGTAGTTTTATGGAAAAATTCACCGTTACCCCTAGATTTTGTGAAACCGATGCATTAGGTCATATTAACAATACTAGTTACTTTATTTATTTAGAAGAAGCGCGAATTAAATTCTTCCAATCGCTTGGCTATTCAATGAATCTAGATGATTGGAAGTTTATTCTAGCGTCAACAAAATGTGATTTTGTGAATCAAGGTCACTTCAATCAAAAATTATCAGTATCGACCTATATTTCAAAAATAGGAAATAAAAGCTTTCATCTCGAACATGAAATTTGTTGTGAAGAGACTAATCAAATGATTGCTACCGGTAATGCGATTATCGTATTTTTTAATTTTAAAGAACAGCGTAGTGAAGTACTTCCAGAAGTTTTTAGAGAACAACTAGAAAGGCATTTAGTTGTAAAATAAACTGAATTTTCTAAAGTCGAGGAGGGGTAATATGGCTGAAAAGATAGAATTGGAAACGATTCTAGTTCGCAAAGGTGAAGAGTTAAATCCTCAAGTTTTACATAAATTTTTAGCAAAAAATATTGATGATCTTCCAGATGGAGAATTAACGATTCGTCAGTTCTCAGCAGGTCATTCAAACTTAACCTATTTACTAAAAATTGGGGAATGGGAAGTTGTGTTAAGACGGCCTCCACTTGGCCCAGTTGCTCCAAAAGCACACGATATGAAAAGAGAATTTCGTATTTTATCAGAGATACATCCACATTTTTCGGCTGCACCTAAGCCAATTTTATATTCTGAAAATGAAGAAATTGTAGGTAGTCCATTTTTCATAATGGAAAGAAAAAATGGTGAAATATTTGACTCATCATTCCCTCCACATTTAAATGTAACAATTGAAGATCGTAAAAGATTATCTACTGTAATGGTAAATAAGCTGGTTGAGTTACACTCCATTGATTATACAAAAACAAAACTTCTAGAAATAACAAAACCTGAGAATTTTATGGAAAGGCAAGTTTACGGCTGGGTTGGACGGTATAACAGGGCAAAGACTAGTGAAATTGCCGAAGTTGATCGACTTATGAGTTGGTTAATCAATAATGTACCAAAAAATCATCAGTCATCAATCATTCATTATGATTTTAAATTGAATAATTCGATGTTTAGTCACGATTTAAAAGAAATGATAGGACTGTTTGATTGGGAAATGACAACAATTGGTGATCCATTAGCTGATTTAGGTGTCGCTTTAAGCTATTGGATTCAAAATGATGATCCAGATTTATTAAAATGTGGATTAGGTAAACCACCTGTTACGATTCAAGAAGGATTTATTACAAGAAATCAATTTATTGAAGGCTACGCAAAGAAAAGTGGCAGAGATTTATCAAACATTCATTACTACATGGCTTTCGCTTATTTTAAATTAGCAGTAATTGTTCAACAAATCTTCTATCGATTTAAAGCAGGTCAAACAAGTGATCAGCGTTTTGCAAAATTTGACCAATTCGCAGAAAATCTGATTAGGATTGCCAATGATATAGCAGTTAAATAGATTCATATAAAAGGAGTGTCATATATGAGTAAACAACATTTATTAGTAGAAGTTAATGAGCGGATTTTAACTTTAACGCTAAATAGGCCTGAAAGTCTAAATTCTTTTAGTTATGAAATGTTAAATGGGATTACTGAAGCGCTTAATCAAGCAAAACTGAATCCGGAAATTAAAGCAATTGTACTAAATGGTGCAGGTCGTTCATTTTCAGCTGGTGGAGATGTAAAAACAATGGGAAACGTCACTCCAAATGCAGTATATGAGCATATAGGAATCTTAAATACAGTTATTAAAACGATTCGGGAAATAGAAAAACCTGTCATTGCTTCAGTTCATGGTTTTGCAGCTGGTGCTGGTTTTAACTTGGCTTTAGCATGTGATTTAATCATTGCAGCAGACGATAGTAAATTTGCATTAAGCTTCTCTCAAGTGGGATTAATCTCAGATGGAGGCGGTTCTTATTTCCTACCAAGGTTAATCGGTCCATATTTAGCAAAACAGTTTTTCTTTACTGCAGAGCCAGTTCCTGCTGAAAGAATGTATCAGCTAGGTATGATTAACACACTCGTACCACCTGAGAATTTAACAGAAGAAACAGTGAAATTTGCTAAAATTGTAGCGGCTGGTCCTGGAAAAGCAAATGGTATGATGAAAAAATTAATTAATCAATCTTTTACATCAACTTTAGATGAAATGCTAGAACTTGAAAGAATTACTCAGCCATTAATGGTAGCAACTGAAGACCATCAAGAAGGTGTTTTAGCATTTAAAGAAAAAAGAAAAGCGATTTTTACTGGTAAATAAAAAACTGAGAGGAAGTTTACGATGCAATCAATTCAATTTAAACAATTTGGTGGTCCTGAGGTATTAGAAAAAGTAGAACTTGAAAGACCAGTACCAAAGGGGAAAGAAGTATTAATTGAAGTGCATGCTGCAGGTGTCAATTATGCTGATACAGCGCGAAGAGAAAATCAATATGTAGTCAAAACTACTTTGCCGTATGTACCTGGTGCTGAGGTTGCTGGAGTCGTAGTGGAAATTGGAGACGAGGTTTCTTCAGTAAAAATTGGTGATCGAGTTGTTTCAATGTTGGAATGTGGAGGATACTCAGACTTTGCTTTGACAGATGAGCGGTCGATTATTCCTTTACCGAACGAGATGGATTTTAAAATAGCTGCAGCATTACCCGTCCAAGGATTAAGTGCTTACCATATCTTAAAAACAATGGGTATGTTAGAACCAGGTGAAACTGTTTTAGTTCATGCGGCAGCTGGTGGGCTAGGTACGTTAGCAGTGCAATTGGCGAAGCTTTTCGGAGCAGGTAAAGTAATCGCTACAGCAAGTACAGACGAAAAATTACAGCTGGCAAAAGAGATGGGCGCAGATGTATTAATCAATTATACAGAAGAAGGCTGGGAACAAAAAGTACTTGAAGCTACAAACGGAAAAGGTGTAGATGTTGCCTTAGAGATGGCAGGTGGCGATGTTTTTTATAAAACGTTAAATTGCTTAGCTTACTTCGGAAGATTAGTTATTTATGGTGTAGCAAGTGGCCAGCAAGGTAAATTTTACCCATCCTCTTTAATGGCAAAAAATCAATCAGTAATTGGATTTTTCTTACCACCACTTTTGAGAAAAAAGGCATTAATTAAACAAAGCCTAGAAGAGTTATTTACTTATTTAGCAGAAGGAAAATTAAAGATTACGATTGGAGAGGTATTTCCATTAAGTGAAGCAGCAAATGTCCATACGATTTTGCAATCAAGAAAAACTGTTGGAAAAGTGATTTTAGAGCCGAGAAAATAATAAATTTTTGATATGAAAAACTTTGATCAGAAGAAACGGGGGAAATTTAAATTGCATTTACGCCTGACTGACGAACAAAAAATGATTCAAAAAACAATTCGAAAATTTGTTGAAAAAGAATTAATCCCTTTAGAAAATGAAGTACTTAGAAATGAGCGTGAAGGTAGACCAAGCTTAGATCCCGCACTTGAAAAGGGGCTTCAATTAAAAGCAAAAAAAGCTGGTTTCTGGGGAATTAATACACCAACTGAATATGGTGGTGCTGATTTAGGCCAAATGATGTTAGCAATTATTTATATGGAAATTTCAAAAACATTCGTTCCTTTTAAATTTGGTGGTTACGCGGATAATATTTTATTTTATTGTAACGAAGAACAAAAAAAGAAATATCTTATTCCTACAATAGATGGTGAAAAAAAATCCTGCTTTGCGATGACAGAACCTAATGCGGGCTCTGATACTCAAAACATTAAAATGACCGCTGTAAAAGATGGGGATGAATGGGTATTAAACGGTGAGAAAACATTTATTACAGGAGGAAACGAAGCGGATTTTGTAATGGTCATTGCCATTACGGATAAAGAAAGACATCAAAAAACTGGTGGAAGAGATGGGGTAACTTGTTTTATTGTTGACCGGGACATGGGTTGGAAATCTGAATTTATCCATACGATGGGTGAATGGGGCCCAGCTGGTTTAGTATTTGATAATGTCCGTGTGCCTGAAGAAAATATTTTAGGTGAATTAAATGGTGGCTATAATTTAGGACTTGAATGGATCGGATTTGCAAGATGGATTGTAGGGGCCACAGCAGTTGGAGCAGCTGAACGTTTATTACAAATGGCCATTGACTATTCGAAAGAAAGAGAAACATTCGGAAAACCAATTGCCGAACGACAAGCTATCCAATGGCAAATAGCTGATTCTGCTGTTGAAATAGAAGCTGCGAAATGGCTAGTATTAAATGCAGCATATACACTCGATCAAGGAGAAGACAATAGACATTTAGCATCAATGGCGAAACTATATGGTTCGAATATGGGAAATCGAGTTGTTGACCGAGTACTTCAAATTCATGGAGGAATCGGATATACAAAAGAACTTCCAATTGAAAGATGGTACCGTGAAGCAAGATTATGGAGAATATATGACGGAACTGATGAAATTCAACGCTTAATCATTTCACGTAATTTACTAAAAGGACATGTTAAATTAGGACAATTCGTATAAAAGATGGGAGAGAGGAATATGGCTGGGAGATTTGAAGGCAGAGTAGCGTTTGTAACAGGTGGTAGTCGAGGAATTGGTAAAGGAATTGTCGAGTTATTTGCAAAAGAAGGAGCAAAAGTAGCCATTATTGATGTGAATGAAGAAGCACTATCACAAACTGCTTCTGAATTTAAGCAATATGAAATATACACTAAAGTTGCAAACGTTACAATTTCCGATGAAGTTCAAACTGCTATGAAAGAAGTACATGATACATTTGGTTCAATAGATATTGTAGTCAATAATGCAGGTGTTATTCGCGATAATTTATTATTTAAAATGACAGACTCAGATTGGGATACTGTTATGGATGTCCACTTGAAAGGTTCGTTTAATGTTGTACGTGCTGCACAAGCCTATATGGTTAAACAAAAATATGGAAGAATCATTAATATTTCTTCAACATCTGCACTTGGGAATCGTGGCCAATCAAACTATGCAACTGCAAAGGCAGGGTTACAAGGTCTAACGAAAACACTTGCGATTGAACTTGGTAAATATGGCATCACATCTAACTCTGTGGCACCAGGGTTTATCGAAACTGAAATGACGAAGGAAACAGCAAATCGAATCGGTATTACGTTTGAACAACTTGTTGAGGCAAGTTTAAGCCAAATACCAGCCGGAAGAACAGGTAAACCAGAGGATATTGCAAATGCAGTTGCATTCTTTGCTGATGAAAAGTCTTCCTATGTAAATGGGCAAGTTTTATACGTTGCAGGTGGACCAAAAGCTTAAAAAAAATGAGGTGTATTTAATGTTTAAATCGTTTATTGGTAAACGCTCTAAATCAGTAAAAAATACTGTAGAACGTGGTGCTGTGAAAAAATTTGCTGAAGCAATTGGGGATTTACATCCAATTTATGTTGACGAAGAATACGGAAAACAATCTAGATATGGTCAGAATATTGCTCCGACTACATTTCCAAGAGTATTTGACTATGGAAAAATAGAGAACTTTAACCTACCTAATGTTGGTCTAATTCATGGTGAGCAAACATTTGAATATAAAAGGCCACTTTTAGTTGGCGAAATCATTAATTGTTTCACAGAAATTAAGGACTATTATGAAAAACGTGGTGGTCATGGGTTTATGGGGTTTCTAGTGTTGTCAGATAACGGAGAAGATCAAGCAGGCAATATTATTTTTACTACTAAATCAGTTGTTATTATAACTGAAGAGGTTAGGAAGGTGTTAACGGTATGACGGTATTATTAGATTTACAAATTGGCGACTCGATGAAACCTGTCGTACTAGAACCAGTATCTCGAATTGATTTAATAAAATACGCGGGAGCATCAGGTGATTACAATCCAATTCATACAATTGATAAGGAAGCAAAGAAAGCTGGTTTACCTGGGATTATTGCACATGGCATGTGGACAATGGGGAATTTAGCAAAGCTTTTTTCAGATTATTTAGAAGTCGGATTTATCGAAAATTACTCCATAAGATTTAAAAATATGGTATTTCTAAATGATGTCATCACATTACATTCAATGCTTGATAAAGTTGATGAAAACAACCTACATTTTAAAGTAAATGCAAAGAATCAGAACGATGTAACAGTTATTACTGGTAAAATTTTATTTAAATTATATGAATGATACTCATTTTAATTGGGACTTCTAAAAGGAGTCCCTTTTTCTATTTTACAATTTCAACTGCAATAAATGTTAATTTTACATTAAATAGGATTTAGATACAGTGGATTTACACATAATATTAAAAAACGAAATAGGTGAGAAAAATGGATCTTTCATTTGATAAATTATTAGAGCAATTTGATTTGAAAAAAAATGAACACCAAAAAAATTTGCATAAGGTTAACAAAAGAATTGATGAAATAGAATCTCATATGGAAGAAATTAAAAGGCAATTACATAATTTTGACCATCAGATTGTAAATATAGAAAAAGAATTAAAAACTACATTATCAATGATAAGAAGTGAAAATGAATCAAGTTCACAACACAATATAGATCAAAATAAAGAACATTACGAGCATCATGAGCATCATGAACATAAAGAGCAGAAAAGACATCAAAAGCATCATAAAGGTCAGGAACATCATCCTGATCACCCAAATTGGGCAGAAAATCTAATACATAATGTAGAGGAATTTTCAGCAAGTATATTTGAGCCTAAACACGAAAATCATAATGAACATCAAGTACATCAAGAACATCATGAACATAAAGAGCATCATGAGTATGAAGACCATCATGAACATAAAGAGCATCATGAACATAAAGAGCATCATGAACATAAAGAGCATCATGAGTATGAAGACCATCAACAACAACAAGAGCATCAAGAACATGAACATTTCGATGAAAAACAACATAACTCAAGAGTAGCCAATAGGAAAAAGTATAATAATCAAAATATAGAAAATATAAACGAGTATTCTGCAAGTACGATGGACGAAAGTAAATCGAGCGGCATAACAACTGGATTAACGAGTTTTAATGAAAAAAATTACTCGGAATTAGTATCTGATTTTACAAATCATAATGAAGACCAACAATACAATCATGGTAAATCCACTAATGAAAAGAAGACATCTGAACAATTATTAGAAACGGATTTTTCTGATATGTCAATTGATGATTGGGAGGACTCTACTACCAACTTATCGATGTCGGAATGGTTTGAAGTTGATCCTAATGATAAAAGATAGTATTAGTTGATTTAATTCTTGAATTTGGGAGCGCTAAGTCTTAATCTATTCAATACATTAGTCAAATAAATGATATTCAACAAAATGACGTTAGTTGGAAAATTATTTTGCAACAGAGAAAATGCATTACTTCTAAAAAGTGAAGTAATGCATTTTTGCTTTTTAGAGGAAATACAGGCTGATTTGGTGAATTTATCAAGAGAATACTTTGCCTAATTATGCATTTTTTAGCTATGAAGGCTCATAAAGATATAAAATTGAGTATAAATAGAGAGTTAATATAGTGGGGGCGATAACGATATTCCAGTAGGCTTTTTTGGTCGCAGTTTAGACTTTGTGAAAATTTGTGATTAAGTTAATTAGTATGAAAAAGATAATAGATAGGAGTTAATATGTCTAAGAAAAGAATCGTATTTACCGGTGGTGGCTCTGCGGGGCATGTAACACCAAATATCGCCATTATAAATGAGTTAAATAAAAATGATTGGGATATTCATTATATTGGATCTAAAAAAGGAATTGAAAAGGAACTAATAAATAAAATTGAATTACCTTATTACGGGATTTCTAGCGGAAAATTAAGACGATATATAGATTTTGAAAATATTATTGATCTGTTTCGAGTAATAAAAGGCTGTCTTGACGCAAGAAAAGTATTAAAAAAAATTAAGCCGAGTTTAGTTTTTTCAAAGGGTGGCTTTGTTTCTGTACCAGTAGTCATTGCTGCTAGCACATTAAAAATTCCAATTTTCATACACGAAAGTGATATGACACCAGGACTTGCAAATAAAATTTCCCAGCGTTTTGCTACCAAAATATTTACGTCATTTGAAGAAGCAAAAAATTATTTTCCAAACAATAAAACAACAGTAATTGGTTCACCTATAAGAAAAGAACTATTAAATGGCTCAAGGCAAAAGGGCTTAGAATTCCTTCATTTTAAAAGCTATATACCAATCTTAACAATTATGGGTGGAAGTTTAGGTGCAAAGAAAATCAATGAAACTGTTAGAGAATCATTACAGGATCTAACGAAAAAGTATCAGATTGTTCATCTATGTGGTAAAGGAAATGTTGATGAAAGTTTAAAAAATATTCACGGCTATAAGCAATTTGAGTATGTTCATGACGAGTTAGCAGATGTATTGGCCGCATCTCAAATGATTATCACAAGAGGTGGCTCAAATGCAATATTTGAATTTTTAGCGCTACATAAACCGATGATCATCATCCCACTTACCAAAAATCAAAGTAGGGGAGATCAAATATTAAATGCAAATTCTTTTAAAGAAAAAGGCTTTGCATTGATGTTGGAAGAAGAGGATTTAACGAATAAATCGCTTCAAGATTCAATTGAAGAACTTCAGACTAAAAAGGACCTTTACATTACGAATATGAAATCATCGAATCAAAGTAATGCACTTGATATACTTCTTGAGGAAATAAATAGTAATTAATTCGATTTAAGCATTCTTCTAAATAAAGGAGGAAATGCTTTTTTGTTGAATAACTCTACAGGGAATAACAGAAATATTGTAAGAAGTAGGTGGAAAATTTGATTACTGAAAAACAATTAAACGAAATTAGCATTTTACAAGATGAATGCGAAAAATTTGATGAAATAACTTTAAAGTTAAACTGGGAAATGTTAAGAAATCGAAGAAAAGATGTAAAAGAAGATTTCTTTCACTATGAAGAAAATCAATTAGTTGGATTTTTAGCGACTTACTATTTTGGAGAAAAAGTTGAAATCTGTGGTATGGTTCACCCGGATTTTCGACGAAAAGGAATTTTTTCTAGTTTGTTAAATGAAGCACTGATTTCAATCGCTCCAACCACTACCATTTTATTAAATGCACCTGAAGCTTCAGCATCAGCAAAAGAATTTATTCGAAATCAAAAAAATTGTACCTATTCTTTTTCTGAATATCAAATGGCTTGGAAAGACCAAGAGGTAAAAGAATTTACTCCAATCGTTAAATTCACGAAAGCAGAGCAATTAGATTTCGCATTTATTTCAAATTTAGATGTTGTATGTTTCGGATTTGAAAATAGTGATGCAGAGAAGTACAATCAACGTATCTTAAATGAACCAGATCGAGATTTATTTATAATAGAAGTAAATGATGAAAAAATAGGTAAAATGAGTTTGCTTCGTGAAAAGAATGAGAGTTGGATTTATGGATTTGCAATACTTCCAGAATACCAAGGTAGGGGATACGGAAAAAATGCATTACTCCAAACAATTCAAAAAGAAAACGAGATTGGAAACGAAATTCATTTAGAAGTTGCTCTAGAAAATAGTAACGCGAAAAAATTATATATCGATTGTGGGTTTAGACAATATAACACTCAAGATTATTATAAAATTACCCATTAATCTATAAGAGACTGTCTATTTTTTTAGATAGCCTCTTTTTTTACTTACTATAATAATTTTATCATTATGAAAATATCTATGTTAAACTAGAAATGGATTAAATGGAAAAGGGTGAAAGTTTTGGAAAAAATAAGAGGTTTTGAAGTAGCAAAAGGATTTGAAAATTGTGGAGTGAATCTTCCGAAAAGAGCAACGACACATGCAGCTGGTTATGATATCGAATGTATTGAAGAGACAATTATCAATCCAAACGAGATCAAACTTGTTGGTACAGGATTAAAAGCGTATATGCAAAAAGACGAATTTTTAGCATTGTTTGTACGCTCGTCTACACCGTTAAAGAAAGGTTTAATGAAAGGAAATGGAGTAGGGGTAATTGATTCGGACTACTACAGCAATCCCTCAAATGATGGCCATATCATGATGCAATTAATAAATGTATCAAAGGAGCCTGTTATCATACAAAAAGGTGAGAGAATTGGACAAGCTGTTTTCCAAAAGTTCTTATTAGCTGATGATGATTTCGCAGGGGAAGAACGAGTAAGTGGATTTGGAAGTACTGGCAAATAAAAATGCAGAAATAAAAAAGAACTCGATATGCTCGAGTTCTTTTAATTTTTATAATTAGTCTAACATTTTTGCAAGTTTTGGTGATAAAGCAAGTAAGATTAAGCCCGCAACGATTGCTGCTCCACCTACTGCTAAGAATACTTGTAACATACCAAGAGTTGTTGTAAATGCAGCTAATTGACCACCAACTAAGTTTGCAATGAAACTTGATGATAACCATACACCCATTAATAATGAAGCAAGTTTAGCAGGAGCATAACGAGATACTGCTGATAAACCAACTGGTGAAAGTACTAATTCAGCAATTGTATGGAAGAAATATGTCATAACCATGAATAACATGTTTGCTTTTACAGTAATATGATTTGGATCAGAACCTGTTTTCATAACCGCCATAATTGTGAATGCAAAACCAACACCTAATAGGATAAGACCCATTGCCATTTTCGCAGGAACGCTAATGTTTTTACCATTTCTTGCCATTTTGATCCAGATCATAGAAAGAACTGGAGCGAAAAGCATGATGAATAATGGGTTAACAGATTGGAACCATGCAGATGGTACATTGAAGCTTCCAACTTTAAGATCTAAGAAACGCTCAGTATAAAGTGTTAATGATGAACCAGCTTGTTCAAATCCAGCCCAGAAAAATACTACGAATGCAGCTAAGATAAAGATAACAGTAGTACGTTGTTTTTCTTTTTTAGTAAGAGGAATATCCTTAACTGAAGCGCTGTTACCCTCTTTCACAACTTTTGCATTAGGTTTTGTACCTAAATCACCAAGATATTTTGATGCTAATAAGTTGAAAATAATTTGACCAATAATCATACCAATCGCTGCTGCTAAGAAACCATAACGGTAACCGAATAAATCATCACCAGCAGCATTTTTTGACATAAATAAAGTTTGTGCTAAATAACCAGTTACAAGTGGAGCAAAGAATGCACCTAAGTTGATACCCATGTAGAAGATTGTGAATGCACCATCACGACGTGGGTCATCTCCTTCATAAAGTTCACCAACAATTGTTGAAATGTTTGGTTTGAAGAAACCATTACCGATAATCATTAAAATTAAACCAAGATATAAACCAGTTGAAGAATGAATACCGAATAATGCGATATTACCAGCTGCCATAATAATACCACCAAGTGTTATAGCAGCACGCTTTGCAAGGAAATTATCTGTAATCCAACCACCAATGATTGGAGTGAAATATACAAGTCCAGTGAATAATCCATAAAGTTGTAGTGCCCAAGCATCTTTAAATCCAAGTCCACCTTGAACTACTGAAGTTGTTAAATAAAGAACTAAAAGTGCACGCATTCCATAATAACTAAAGCGCTCCCAAGCCTCTGTTGCAAAAAGTAAGTAAAGGCCAGGTGGGTGTTTCGTTTTTTGATTTTGCTCGTTTGATGAAACGTTTTGTTTTGCTGCTACGCTCATTCAAATTCCTCCCTCATAAGTGCTATTCTGTGTAATTTTCTGTATGAATATTTATTGTCGCCAATTCATATACTATTCTGTCAATTTACTGTAAAAAATAATTTCCGAATTCAACAAATTTCGACAATTTAAGTTAAAAAAAATTTCTAACTATTTTCAACAGAACAAAGCTACTAAATTTATATCTAGATCCGCTAAAAATAACTTGGGACCAATTTACTATTTTAGTATAACACAAAACAGCGTATCTCTGTAAAGTTTTTTATATTGTCAGACAAATCTTGCAATACTGATTTTCTTATTAAATTTGTATTTTAAGACTTTGTCGATTGACCTGTATTAGTACAGCCTGATCAAAAAGACCTATATCTAAATAATAATAAATTTTTGAAATATTTCAAGGGTTTTTATAATTTTTTACTTTAATATTAAAAAAGTTTAATTAAACAAAAGAATGAGAATTGTCAAAAAATGTCGAAATGTAAATGGAATGTTTTGTCCTTTTTTAATATTCAATTAATTCATATGGACGGTTTTCTAAAATTTGGATATACTAAAAGTACTATATATGAAACGGAGTGATGAATATGGGAAAGTTAATTAATTTAGTTCAGAAGAAGGTAAATAGTAGAGGACAAAAAATGGAGTAAATCTTCATTATTGTCCTTATATAATTGGAGGACAAAATGAATTTAAAACAATTAGGTTGGAACGAAGCGTTCGGAGAAAAGGATAAAAAAACTGTAGTTGCAAGAGTTATATCTGAACAAAGACAAATTTACAAATTGCATGATGGAGAAAATGAACTAACTGGTGAAGTTTCTGGGAAATTTCAATTCCAGGCAAAAGTAAAAAGTGATTATCCATCTGTTGGAGATTGGGTTGTAATTGAACCGTTAAAAGGTGAGAACAAAGCAATTATTCAAAAGGTATTGCCGAGAATAAGTCAATTCTCAAGGCAATCTGCAGGAGAAAAAATTGAAGAACAAATAGTAGCTGCTAATATAGATTACGTGTTTTTAGTAATGGCCTTAAATAATGATTTTAATATAAGAAGATTAGAACGTTATTTACTCGTTGCTTATGATAGTGGAGCAAATCCAATTATTGTTTTAACAAAAAAGGATTTATGCACTGACTTACCAACCCAAATTGCAGCAGTTGAAGAAATTGCATTTGGTGTACCGATTTATTCTGTAAATAGTACAAATGGAGAAGGGATTGAAGAACTGAAACAGCTCATTTCAGAAGGGAAGACTGTTTCCTTACTTGGTTCTTCTGGTGTCGGTAAATCTACATTATTAAACGCGTTAATCGGTGAAGTAATACAAATAACACAGGACGTCCGTGAAGGTGATGATCGCGGTAAACATACAACTACACACCGCGAATTATTTTTCCTACCATCTGGCGGAATGGTCATCGATACACCAGGTATGCGAGAATTACAGCTTTGGGGTGGAGAAGAGCATATAAGCTCGACATTTACAGATGTCGAAATATTAGCTAAATCATGTAAATTCTCAGACTGTACACACGAAAACGAACCAGGATGTGCAGTCAACCTGGCAATCGAAAACGGCGAATTAGATCAACAAAGACTAACAAGCTATCGTAAATTAATGAGGGAACTAGCGTATGCAGAACGTAAACAAGATGCATCACTAGCTAGACAAGAAAGAGATAAGTGGAAAAAAATTAGTAAAATGATGAATACTAAGTCTTATAAGTAAGAGAGAAGAGTATTTATACTCTTCTTTTTGTTTTGACGTTTAGTGGGTTAAAAGTGGTTCATGGGTAAGTAAAAGACAAGAATGTACGATTTAGTGACTCATGAGAGGTTCATGAGTAAGTAAAAAGGTAGGAAATCGCGATTTAGTGACTCATAAGGTGTTCATGAGTAAGTAAAAAGACAAAAAAGCGCGATTTAGTGACTCATGAGAGGTTCATGAGTAAGTAAAAAGGCAAGAAAGCGTGATTTAGTGACTCATGAGAGGTTCATGAGTAAGTAAGAAGGTAGGAAATCGCGATTTAGTGACCCATAAGTGGCTCATGAGTAAGTAAAAAGGCAAGAATGTGCGATTTAGTGACTCATGAGAGGTTCATGAGTAAGTAAAAAGGCCAGAAAGCGCGATTTAGTGACTCATAAGGGGTTCATGAGTAAGTAAAAAGGCAAAAATGCCCGAAATAGCGACTCATAAGGTGTTCATGAGTAAGTAAAAAAGCAGGAATGTGCGATTTAGTGACTCATAGGTGGTTCATGTGTAAGTAAAAAGAAAAAAATCCACGATTTAGTAGCTCATAAGAGGTTCACAAGTAATTAAGGGTCGTTCCTTTAAAAAAATCTCAGTCTTAAGACTGAGATAAGACAATACTTAAGTTTGTATCAAAACAAACAAAAAATAGATAAACTACATAGTAGAATAGTTAATAACAAAAGCTTTCGATTGCTATTAACAAGTAAGTTTAGTGAATAGAGGAGAGCTATATGAAGCGATTTAGACGATTGTCTAGCAATGAATTAACTGGATTATTATTCATAATTGCAGGCATAGGATTATTATTTGATCTATTTTTAAATCCTTTTGCAATAATCGCAGCTGGAGTAGGTATTTATTTATTTCAGTACGGGGCAAAAAAACGTAAAGTTTACCCTTCTACGTCTGCGAATATCGCGTTTTTTGGAGGAATCATTTTATTTATCAGTAATGTATTTCAATTGAAATCAATCTTAGGGGTATTGTCCTTTATTGTGATTTATGTTGGATATTTAATATTCGTTAATTCTAAATTTAACGCAAAAGTCATTGTTCCAAACATGGTTGAAACAACGATTACGGGAGTTTTTGAAACAAATTCTCTTATTTCAAATCGTTTTTTTACGAATATCCATTTAAAGAATGATTCATTTGAACTAGATGATGTAGATTATTATTTTGGGATTGGAGATGTCATAATCGATCTTTCGGAGTCATTTATTCCTGAAGGAGAGACAGTGTTGGTATTAAATGGAATCATCGGTAATATTACTTTGTATGTGCCGTATGATTTAGAAGTGTCAATCCAGCATTCTACTTTATTTGGCAAAATTAATATACTTAAAAATAAATTGAACGGTTTTAACAAGAATTGTAAGTTCACTTCTAATGATTATAAAGAAGCTTCAAGAAAGTTAAAAATTGTCACTTCTTTAGCAATCGGAAATATTGAGGTGACAAACAAATGAAAATCGACAAAGGTATCTTTTTATCAATCTGTCTTGCTGCATTTACATCAAGTATTTTAATTTGTGGCGTTGTTTATTATTTCATTGATCATACGTTACTTGATAAATTGTTTTTGTATAAAATTGGAAATTTTTCTTTACTATTAATATTATTTATAGCAATCATAATTATATCAATTGTTTATAGTACAGCTGTTTTGAGCACGATTCGTCATAATGAAAAAGCTTTATTGGAAGGGATCGTAAAGGCAGAAAATGGAATTTATCATAAGGAATCAGAGCATTCAATTCGTACAATTGATAACGAAATCGAATTAAATCTTCAAAAAATATCTAAACAAATTGAAGGTTCTAGGAAGACTGTTCAAAAATTAGTAGATGAAAAGAAGTTAATTGAATCTCAGACAATTGAAGATGTCGTAACGAAAGAGCGACATAGACTAGCAAGGGAATTACATGACTCAGTTAGCCAACAATTATTTGCGATTTCGATGATGATTTCTGCGATCAATGAACTTGGTGAAACTACGTTTAAAGAACAATTGCAATATATTGAAAAAATGGCGATTAATGCTCAATCAGAAATGCGTGCACTTTTATTACATTTAAGACCAGTTCAGTTAGAAGGTAAAAGCTTAAAAGAAGGTGTAGAGAGGCTTCTAACTGAATTAACAAATCGTCAAGCTCTTCAATTAAAATGGAAAATCGATGATATTACACTCTCAAAAGGTGTAGAGGATCATTTATTTAGGATTATTCAAGAAGCATTATCGAATACTTTAAGGCATGCAAATGCAAAAACGTTTGAAATACGAATTAGAAAAATTGAAGATTTTGTATTAGTTCGAATGATTGATGATGGGATTGGTTTTGATGTCGAGAACCGAAAAACTGGTTCGTATGGTTTGCAATCGATAAGTGAACGTTCTTCTGAAATTGGTGGAACGGCAAAAATAGTAAGTATACCAAAAAGAGGAACCCAGATAGAAGTAAAAGTTCCAGTAATTGAATAGAGGTGGGAAATTTGATCAAAGTCGTGTTAGTTGATGATCATGAGATGGTGAGAATGGGTGTTTCTACATATTTAAGTACTCAATCTGATATTGAAGTGGTTGGTCAAGCAAGTAATGGAAAAGAAGGCGTAGAACTTGTATTAGAAAAACGTCCTGATATTGTATTGATGGACTTAATTATGGAAGTTATGGATGGAATTGAAGCGACGAAACAAATTATTTCAAAATGGCCAGAAGCAAAAATCATTATTGTTACAAGTTTTATTGATGATGAAAATGTTTATCCTGCAATTGACGCAGGTGCAATTAGTTATATGTTAAAAACATCTAGAGCTAGTGATATAGCTAATGCAATAAGAACGACACATAAAGGTGGCTCAGTTTTAGAACCAGTTGTTACTGGGAAAATGATGAATAGAATGAGAAAATCTACCCAACGTGAATTACATGATGATTTAACGGCTAGAGAACAAGAAGTGCTTCATTTAATGACAGAAGGTAAATCAAATCAAGAAATCGCCGATACTTTGTTTGTTTCATTAAAAACGGTAAAAACGCATGTAAGTAACATCTTAACGAAATTAGAAGTCGTTGATCGAACTCAGGCCGTGATTTATGCTTTTAGACATGGAATTGTAGAACAAAAATAGATTTATGACAAAAAGGAGTCAAAAATGGCTTCTTTTTTTCTATTTTTATAAGAACAATATTTTAGATAAATAAATAATTAATGGTAAGATAGTTATATTCGTTTTATTTATTTTGGAAGGAGCAGTTATTTGAATATAAAATTGAATCATAAAATCATAAAAGAACGCTGCGGTACAGTCTCCCTCAAAAGGGGAGACTCTTTTTATCGCGCAAATAAAGTACAAATCAAAAAATATAATGAAGTTGATTGTACAGCAACAGTTATAGGAAATGAAGATTTTACCGTTCATGTTATAAAAGAAGAAAATGGTGATTTTTATTGTAAGTGCACTTGTCCTAAACTAGCTTCAATTAAAACAGATTGTCAACATATAGCTGCAGTATTAATTTCGATTTTTGAACGACAGAAAAATGAGAGAAATCCTACTGAAATTGATGTTTTTATAGAAAACTACGATTTAAATAGGTCGAATGGTATTTTAGAACTTTTTCATGATAAAACGTTTCGTAAAAGCGGACAATTAAAACATTTTGATGATCGGCAAATAATTGATTTCGAGTTTATTTGCGAAGTCGTTGAAATGAACGAAGGCTATAAAATTCTTGGAATTACTATGGCATTTGGAAATAAGAAAATAGAAAATCTACGCAATTTTTTAAAGGATGTTAAAGAGGGGAAACCAAGTGAAATTTCGGCTGATATCATTTTTGACCCTAATATACATTGTGTTCAAAATGAAGTTAATCTTATTTGGGAACTTTTAATAAAGTTATTAGATGATGAAAAAATGTTTAATGATCCTTTGACTAAGAAAAATGAATATCTGTTCATTTCTCCGACAATTTGGAGCCAATTCATTAATTTATTAACGGTTTCAGAAAACGTCAAAATAATTGAAAACGGAATTCCATATAATGGAATTTCATTTACCGAAGATAAATTACCATTGGAATTTGAAGTTGAGCATTTAGATGGTCAATACTTTTTAACTGCAACAGGGATCGAACAATTAACGATAATGGAAGCTTATTCAACAGTCTTATATCGTGGAAGAATTTATCATCTTAAAGTAGAGGAATTTAATCGACTCGTTGAGTTAAAACAAATATTTAAAAACACAGCACATGAAAAAATAAATATCCCAGCAGATCAAATTCATCTTTACGTTGAGAAAGTAGTCCCAGGACTAATAAAGCTTGGGAAGGTGCAAATACCAACATTATTATCAAACCAATATTCAGAAATCCCATTAAGAGCAAAGCTTTATTTAGATCGTATTAAAAATAAATTACTTGCAGGGCTTGAATTTCATTATGATCGCATCGTGATTAATCCGCTAGATAAAAGAGAAATTCAACTGAGTAAAACGTTAATGAGAGATGAAGAAAAAGAATTAGAAATATTACAATTAATGGAAGATAGTTCATTTTCAAAAACTGAAGGTGGCTATTTCTTACAAAATGAAGAACTTGAATATGAGTTTTTAAGAAATATAGTACCAAAACTTGAAAAACTAACTGAAATTTATGCAACGACCGCTGTTCGAAATAGAATTTTTAAAGAAAATAAAAAACCTCAAATACGAGTCAATTTAAAAAGAGAACGAACGAATTGGTTGGAATTTAAATTTGAATTAGACATTCCTGAGAAACAAATCAAAGAAGTATTATTAGCACTAAAAGAGAAACGGAAATATTATCGGTTACATGATGGTACTTTGTACTCGCTTGAAACAAGGGAATTACAAGAGATAAGGCGATTTTTGAATGCAGTACCGGAGCAAGAGTTTGATTATGAAAGTGTATTAAACTTACCGATAAAAAATGGTCTATATTTATTAGATTCTACGGAAGAAACTAGTTTGTTTAAAATTGAAGATCGATTGAATCATTTTTATAAGAGTTTAATCAATCCAAATGAAATTGTAGATGAAGTACCTAAAGCATTTAAAAATCTGTTAAGAGATTACCAAATTTTTGGATACAAGTGGATGAAGAATTTAGCAAAGTTCGGATTTGGAGGAATTTTAGCAGATGATATGGGATTAGGTAAAACAATTCAAAGCCTTGCATATATACAATCCTTATTAGACGAAATCCGTTCATTTAATACACCAATCCTAATTGTTTGTCCTACCGCATTAACGTATAACTGGTTAAGCGAGGTATTCAAATTTGCACCTGAAATTCAAGCACTTGTCATTGATGGAAATAAAAATGAAAGGTTGAAAATTCAAAAAGAAATAGTAGGTATCGATGTATTAATTACTTCTTATTCGATGTTAAGAAATGATATAAAGTGGTACGAAAAGCAAAAATTTCATACCGTATTTTTTGATGAGGCACAGAATTTTAAAAACCCTTTTACTCAAACAGCGAAAGTTGTTAAAAAGTTAAATGCTGATCAACGTTTTGCATTAACAGGTACGCCAATTGAAAATTCGCTCGAAGAACTTTGGGCAATTTATCATGTCGTTTTTCCTGAATTATTTGGAGGGTTAAAGGAATTTAGTCATTTGACTAGGAAAACAATCTCCAAAAGAGTTCGGCCATTCTTATTAAGAAGATTAAAAGAGGATGTACTTAAGGAACTTCCAGAGAAAATTGAATCGAAGGAATCTGTTGAATTGTTACCAGAACAAAAGAAATTATATGCTGCATATTTAGCAAAACTACGACACGACACATTAAAGCATTTAGCAGTAGATAAATTTACATTAGGCAAAAATCATATAAAAATTTTAGCCGGTTTAACACGTTTAAGACAAATTTGTTGCCATCCAGCTTTGTTTATTGATGGTTATGAAGGTAGTTCAGCTAAGTTTGAACAGCTATTTCAACTAATTGAGGCATCAAAAATAAGTGGTAGAAGAGTATTGATATTCTCTCAATTTACGAAAATGTTAGATTTAATCGGTAGAGAACTATCAATCATGGGTGAACAATTTTTTTATCTAGATGGACAAACTCCGTCAGAAGAACGTCTATCGATCTGTAATCGATTTAATGCTGGTGAACATAACTTCTTCTTAATTTCATTAAAAGCAGGAGGCGTGGGACTCAATTTAACTGGAGCTGATACCGTTATTCTTTATGATAATTGGTGGAATCCCGCTGTTGAAAACCAAGCAACAGATCGAGCATATCGTTTCGGTCAAATAAATGATGTTCAAGTCATTAAGTTGGTCGCTAAAGGAACGATTGAAGATAAAATGAATGAACTACAAGAGAAGAAAAAACAATTAATTGGAGAAATTATTGAAACGAATGGAAAATCTTCATTCAATTTAACAGAAGATGACATTCGTGAATTATTAATGTTTTAAACTATTTGCCGCTCGCGCCTGAGTGGCTTTTCCCTTTCCCTCGAAAATACCCTTGGCTTAGTTTTATTTCATTCTTAAACGTTTGAAAATGAGTATATTAGTAATGAAGCTAATAATTTAATAATTTTATAGATTGAAATGAAATTATTTTTTATGAGAGGGAGAGTTAACATGAGCAATAATCGAAAATTTGTTAATGTCTCAGTAGGAGTACCAGGACCAAAGGGAAAAGAACTCATTGAATTACGTAATGAGTTTGTTCCTAATGGAGTTGGAAATAATACACCTGTTTTTGTAGAAAAAGCAAACGGTACGATCGTTGAGGATGTTGATGGAAATAAATTTTTAGATTTTGCTGGAGCGATTGGTACGTTAAATGTAGGACATACTCCAAAGAATGTTGTACAAGCGATTAAAAATCAATCAGAGCGATTAATCCACTCTTGCTTTCATGTTGGAATGTATAAGTCGTATATAGATTTAGCTAAAAAATTAACTGAAATAACGCCTGGGGATTTTTCTAAAAAAACCATTCTATTAAATAGTGGTGCTGAAGCAGTTGAAAATGCTGTTAAAATTGCGAGGAAGTACACTGGTCGATCAGGGATTATTTCGTTTACTCGAGGATTTCATGGTCGAACTTTATTAGGAATGTCTTTAACAAGTAAAGTAAAACCATACAAATATAAAATGGGACCATTTGCTCCAGCTACATATAAAGCTAAATTCCCTTATTTATCAAATAGACCAAAAGAGTTATCTGAAGAAGAATATATTAATTTTTGTATTTCTCAATTTATGGATTTTCTTTTAACGGATGTGTCACCAGAAGAGGTGGCTGCTGTTATTATGGAGCCCGTACAAGGAGAAGGAGGATTTATTGTTCCTCCAAAGAAATTTGTAAAAGAAGTATATACGATTTGTAAGTCACATGGAATTTTGTTTATAGCGGATGAAATTCAAACAGGATTTGGGCGAACAGGTGAATTATTTGCATCATCGATTTTTGAAATTGAACCAGATTTAATCACAATGTCAAAATCAATCGCAGCAGGTGTACCAATAAGTGCGGTGACAGGTCGTACTGAAATAATGGATGCGGCTTCACCCGGAGAACTAGGTGGAACTTATGGTGGAAGTCCATTAGGTTGTGTAGCAGCGCTCGAGGTGATAGAAAAAATTGAAAGTGAAAAATTATGGATTAGAGCAAGAGCAATTGGAGAAAAAATTAATTTATTTTTTGTTCAATTGAAGAATGATTTTCCAATTATATATGATATCAGGGGACTAGGCGCTATGGTAGGGATCGAATTTATAGATCCTACTTCCGGGGAACCAGCAAAAGAGTTTGTTGCAGCATTAACAAAAAAATGTTATGAAAATGGCGTAATTATTCTTAGCGCAGGTGTTCATAGTAATATTCTTCGTTTCTTAACGCCTTTAATTATTTCTGACGAAGAATTAGATGAAGGACTGGATATTATCAAACAATCAATACATCAAGTTGCTAGTCAACTTGTAACTGAGGTGAAATAGAATGAAAAAGCAATTTTATATAGATGGAAGTTGGGTTGAAGGGGTTAAACATGAAAATCTTATTGCCCCTCATTCTGGTGAAGTTTTAGCTGAAATACCAATCGCAACGATAGAGAATTTGGAAGAAGCGATCAGAGCAGCTAATAACGCGAAAACTCAAATGGAAAAACTCAGCTCACATGAAAGAAGTGTCATTTTAGAACAATTAGTTGAACAGTTTAAAGAAAATCGTTCAAAACTTGCTGAGATTTTGGCTTTAGAGGCATCCAAACCGCTAAAGGCTGCTTTAGGTGAAATTGATCGAACGATTGCAACTTATAAAATAGCCGCTGAAGAAGCAAAAAGAATATACGGGGAAACAATCCCGTTAGATGCAGTAGCAGGTGGTGAAGGTCGAGTTACTTATACAGTCAGGGAGCCAGTTGGAGTAATTGGTGCAATTACCCCGTTTAACTTCCCGTTTAATTTAGTCGCACATAAAGTTGGTCCAGCAGTTGCTGCAGGAAATACAATTGTTTTAAAACCTGCTAGTCAGACTCCACTTTCTGCCATTGCATTAGCTGAAATGATTGATAAAACGGATTTACCTAAAGGTGCGTTTAACTTGATTACCGGAAAGGGCTCCGAAATCGGTGATGCTTTAGTAAAACATCCTGACGTGAACGCAATTACATTTACCGGCAGTCCTGAAGTCGGCATCTCATTAAAAAACAAAGCAGGATTAAAAAAAGTAACTTTAGAACTAGGTTCAAATTCAGCGTTGATCATTGATGAAGATGTCCAGTTAACTGATGAATTAATCAATCGTTGTGTATGGGGCGCCTTTATTTATAACGGTCAAGTTTGTATTTCATTACAAAGAATATTTGTACATCATACACTTTATAATGAATTCCTATTAAAGATGAAAAATGCAACTGAAATTTTAAATATAGGCTCGCCATTAGACCTTCAAACAGATATTAGTGCATTAATTTCTAAAAAAGATGTTGCTAGAATAGATGAATGGGTAAAGCAATCTATTAAAGATGGAGCCGATCTAGTAACCGGTGGGGTTATAATAGATGAACGTCTTTATAAACCAACTATTCTATCAAACGTAAAGAACAGCAGTGATGTTTCCTGTAAGGAAATTTTTGGTCCAGTTGTCGTCATCAATTCATATGAACAATTTGATGAAGCAATTAATGAAGTAAACAATAGTCGATTTGGCTTACAAGCTGGTGTGTATACAAACAACTTACAAAGAGCATTATATGCTACTAAAAAATTACATGTAGGTGGCGTGCTAGTAAACGATGTTCCGACATTTAGAGTAGATTTAATGCCCTATGGTGGCGTAAAAGAAAGTGGTTATGGAAGAGAAGGCATAAAGTATGCAATTCAAGAGATGACCGAATTGAAACTAGTTTCTATTAAACTTTAAGACTGTTGACAAACGCTCGCTTTCTTCGTTGCTTCGCCTGTATTTGGTGCTCATTACCGTCTAGGGGTAACACCGCTCCTCACCAGGCTTCGCGCCTCGAAAGACAAGCGCTTGCAATCAGTCTGATAATCATGTTATGTGAAATTTGTCTTCAAAATGCAAGGACTGATCATGTATTAATACATGATCAGTCCTTTTTTAATTCTAAAACTTCAGAATTATATGTTATATTTGAATGAGAAGAAGTTGGTTTTTAATGAATTGTAAAAAGTGTTTTTAAATTTGATACATATATGAGTTTCGAAGGGAGATTAAGTATGGAAATTCGAAAATTAACAATTGAAGATTTACCTGAGTTTATTCGATTAAGAAGTGAAGGATTAACATTATCACCAGAAGCATTCGGAGAAAGTTTAACTGAATACGAGAGAAAATCAATCGAACAGCACACAAATAATTTCCCTAAGACTTTCGATAATTTTATTATTGGTGCATTCGACAAAGGCGTACTTGTTGGAGTTGCTGGCTTCTACCAAAAAAGATCTGAAAAAATGAAACATAAAGGAACAATTTGGGGAATGTATGTTACACCAGATTATCGTGGTAAAGGCGTAGGGAAGAAAGTTTTAAGCCAAGCGATTCAATATGCTATGGAAATTGAAGACATTTTACAAATTGAACTGGCAGTTATTTCATCAAATCAATCTGCAAAAAGACTTTATGAATCTGTAGGCTTTGAAAGCTTTGGAATAGAAAAAAGAGCATTATTTGTTAATGGTGAATTTTACGATGAGGATCATATGGTTAAGATTATTAAATAGGAAGAAAGAGATGATCAAATGAATTTTTGATCATCTTTTTTTATTTTAAAAGCTCTTTTATTGTAGATTGTTGATTTCTTATTCAACTGAATGTTAGTTAGAAGAAGAAGGATTAATTTTATAACTTTGTTTGCGCTTAATGAAGGCATTGCATTAAAAGGCGAAAAATATCTAATCGAATTTTAATAAAAAATGGTAAAATATAGTAAATAGCATAAGTCTCTTAAATTACATAATTACTAAAAAGGTAGGTGGAATCTATGGAAAGAAAGATAATAAAAGTTGGAAACTCTTTAGGTATCATTCTTCCTGCTACATTCTTAGAGGAACTAGGTGTTTCACATAAGGATACTGTTGAAGTTGTGTATAATTCGGAGTTAAAAACTCTTACTATAAGTAGTAGTAACTCATTAGCACCAAATGACCTTGAGCAAGTAATTAAGAATACTGTGGATCGTTATCTTAAAGAAAAGGGGATTTAAACTAACAATGAGTATTATTTTGCCTCTTATCTTGATAGTTCTTGTAATTTGGTTACAATATACGGTGGTTTCTACTAAAAAAGAGATTCATAAATTACAAAAAATAGTAAATACGCATATGGTTGAATTAAAGAAATGTATTAATGAAAAATTCTAAAATAGTAGGTGAGATGTATGGAAAGAACGCACGAATCAGAAACGACTGAAAGCAAGGTTTACCTGGATGAACAGAAAGTATTTTCACCAATAGAAGATCTACAAAAAATAGAAGGTGTTATTCCTTTAAAAAGAAAAAGCTTTGAAATAGGGAAAAAGCCAAAGCTAATAAGATATTTAGGATATTTCTTTATTACCTTTATCGTATTAACAATCTTATTTGGGTTATTTTCAAGCTTCTTAGACTAATAGAATATTTAATTCGGAAAGAACTATATAATAAGCCAGGGAGAGGAATTTATGAAGAATCTAATCGTTGGAGGAATTGGAGTTTTAGCAAGTATTTTATTATTTGGATTAACACTGATTTCGGCATCAATCTATTCTTTGTACCTATCACATCCGGCTGGAGATGGATGGGACTCAAATTTAGGAGTTTTCGGAACAGCGTTGTTTAATATTGGAACAATTCCATTGTTAATAAGTTTAGTATTCTTTATTATTGGTGCTCGATATGTATATAAAGGAATCAAGGAATAACCTATTAAAGGGAGGATTCATTTGGAAAACCTAATGTTATTTATCCCAATTATTGTATGGCTACTAATCTTTACTTCTATTGCCTTTGGAATTATCTATTTTGTAAAAAAATATTAAGAAAATAAGAAAATGAGTGAGTAAATATTACAAAATATTTTGGAGGTCTTCTTATATGTTTATAGGAATATTACTCATTTTATTTGGATTTTTACTTATCGTGAATCCTGAAGCATTTTAGGTTGTTACAGAAAGTTGGAAATCCGATGGTGCTACAGAACCATCTTCATTTTATAAGTGGAGTACACGTTTTGGAGGAACAACCTGTGTTTTAGTAGGTGCTGCTAGTATCATCACGACAACAGTATAATATAAGCAGTACAGATCACAATTAATGTGGTTTTTTTTTGTATGAAAAAAGAATGACGGGTTTATCCTTATGCAACTAAATGGCAGATTAGTTGCTTAAGGAATGAATATGATGAGAATTTTGTTTTGAATTTGAAGGTTATTTTTAATCAAAAGATAAATAGACTTTTAAGTAGAATTTAATAGATAATCAATGCTGGAGCTTCAAAAAATTTGCTTGAGTACCTTGAGTTTCATCATAATAGTTAAATAATAAGTGAGGTAAATAATTTATGGAATATCCAATCATGGAACCACCATTTGAAATAAAATCTTTTAGAGAATTAAGTGCTAAAGAATCGAAAGCACTTTTAAATTGGTTTGAGAGTCAAATACCTATACGGCTAGATTTATTACAAAAAGCAATAAAACATACGACCGATGATTCAAATGAATTTCTTGACTTTAGTCCTTTATCATTGATACCATTGTGGCGTTGGTTCTTAGATCAAATTGAAATTAAGGAAAAGACACAAGAAGAGATCATCATCGAGAAATTGAATATTCCTGAACAACTTCGAAACATAATTGAAATAGAGACTCAAGAATTAAGTGTTGGAACACAAATTCTTGCTATGGATATTGCAATTTATACTGCTGAGGTATTAATAAGAAATAATTCAGAAATAAAATGGGGAAGAATTAGACAACCCAAGAATTCTATAAATGTAAATCGTCCTGTTCTAATTAGTAATTCGTCTAAGGTGGTCATAAACCCGACTAATCAAATTAGCAATCTGACAGAGCAAATGGTGGAAATTGGAAATACTAACGAAGCAATACTTAAAGAAAAATATGAATCATGGGTTTATTTTTTCAGTAATAACCATTTAAAAGAATATTGAATAACTTTTATTGATTTTTAGTAATGTTGATTATTGCAAAAGAAAAAGGCGTTAAATTCAAAATAAAAACAACTATAAATAATCAAAAGTTGTTCAACTAACGCATGCGATAGTTGAATAAGGTGGACTGCATCGATTCCAATTTATGATAGCAGACTAGTAAAATACATTAGTAAATATGTTAAAATTAACCATTATGACCGCCAATAGTTGGCGGTTTTTTATTGCTGTTGAAAAAAATCTTAAAAAATATCATATTTTTTGTAACAAAAATGACTTTAATCGGATTTATAGAGCGAAAGGAGGAAAAGACTTGGGAGATGGAGATCTTAATGAAATTTATAATAATTATGCTGAAGTCGTTTTTAAGTATTTGATGTGTCTTTGCCATGATGCAGATTTATCAGAAGAATTAACACAAGAAACTTTCTATCAAGCTGTGAGATCCATTGATAGTTATAATGGTGCATGTAAGATGTCAGTTTGGTTATGTCAAATAGCGAAGCACTCTTACTATAAGTACCTAGAAAAAAATAAGAAGCAACGAAAAGAGATTTACCAAGTGAATACCATACATACTTCTCCTGAAACTGAATTGATAAATTCGGAGGATAAAGTTGCTCTATTCCGAATAATCCACCTTCTAGAAGAACCATATAAAGAAGTTTTACTGCTTAGAATTTTAGGAGGACTTAGTTATAAAGAAATTGGTGAAATTCAATTGAAGAATGAAAACTGGGCAAGGGTTACTTTTTATAGGGCTAAAATTAAACTAAGGGAAAGGGGTAAGATGGAGAATGAACAATAAGTGTGATATTGTGAGGGATCTACTACCATCTTATATAGACAATATATGTAGCAAAGAGAGCAATCAGTTTATTAAAGAACATTTAACTACATGTGTAACCTGCGGAAAAATATTAGATACTATGAAATCCGATATCAATATATCCGATGAGTTTTATAAAGCTGAAAGGTTGGAGACCAAAAAACCGTTTAAAAAAGTATCTGGATTTTTAAACTTCCAGAAGAAATTTACTAATTATATACTTATATTTGCACTCATTTCATTGTTGTTTGGGATTTACTTTCTAGCTAATTCGAATAATGAAATGAAAAAATATAAAGAAGAAGTAAACAAGCTTGGTGTAGTAGAGCAAGAAAAAAAAGCCATTATGAATGCTGCAATCAATGTTCTTGGAGACTCAAATGTTCTTACAAATCAAAAAGAAAAACAACTTCTTAAAGTATTTGAAAAGTATAATGGAAAACTAAATTTGTTGGCTATATTTCCTAAAAACAATGTAGAAGATTGGATTAAGGAAAACGCTCTTGTAAGAAAGGAACCCACAACAATTTACCCAATTAATTATCAAAAAGCTGCAATTGTTATTGGAAATGCAGGTATTATTGGAAGCAAAGAAAAAATAACCCCAAGTGATTATGATTTAGGAACTGTGGTAATGGAGAACGGAAATTGGGTAGTTCAATATGAATATAAAACTTCATACGAAAATATCATAGAGAAGTATCATCAGTTAAAATATTATGGACCTAATACTTGGAGTTTCTATCAGCTACCCATCTTATTCTTCTCTATTTTTACTGTTCTATGTATTGTTTGGTTATTCTTGAAGAAAAACAATAGTCAACTTAAAGGTGTAATAGACTGACCCTAAAATCAAATTATCTTATTAAACTATACTTATCTTATACATTTTATTATTCAACTAACGCATGCGATAGTTGTATAGTAAAATAGCATATATATATATGATCACTTAGCAATTTTGGATACTAACTTTAGTTTGGCTACTAGTTGTTTATATCTAGTTGATTTTATAGAAGGATTTTAGCATTATTTAAATACCAAAGTAACATTTTTAAGGATTATAAAAAAATGAAAAGCATGTTTTGAATAGCTTGAACAAAACATGCTTTTATTTTTTATTAATCGACTAATGACTAATTTCTTTAGATTTAAGTTCAGTAAAAAATGAGATTTATACTATTAAAACTTATATTGTAATTTGTTACTACTTAATAAAAAACGCGATAATACCTATGATAATACATAAAACTCCACCCAAAAATTGTCCTAATCCAGATGCTTCTCCCATTAATAATAAATTGAATATGTTTTTACTTCTTTGACTTTTTCCAAATAAGCCTTTGTCTGTTCTCATACGATAAAGACCCCAAGTAATTAAAATTATTCCAAAAATAAATAAGATTATAAGCATTTTCGTTCCTCCGTTGTTTGTTTAAGTAATGTAATGAAACTATTTGTCATCTTCATCAAAAATAAAAGTTTCTTCAATTGATAAATTGAAAACTGAAGCTATTTTATATGCAAGTTGTACAGATGGATTATATTTTTGTTTTTCTAATGAGATGATCGTTCTTGAAGATACACCTACTTTATCAGCTAATTCTTGTTGTGTTATATCATGTTTCATTCTCAATTCTTTCACTCTATTTATCATAACTCCTCCTAATTAAAGGACATGATTATAAAATTTTCTAGATACCATATCACTTATTATCAATGAAACTAAAAGTATAAATAATACAGCATTTATTGAAATTACAACAAAATTTGATAAAAACATAAAAATTAAAAGTTCACATACCAGCAAATTCAAGGAAAAATGGGCAACTTTCCCATCAATTATCATATCTCTTTCGTCATACTCCTTTGATAATTCCTTTTCTATTTCAGTGTTATTTCTAGATTTAATGTAAGATGCTATTGAATATAACAAAAGTATTCCGCCTAATAATAACAAGATAAATCCGAAATTAAATCCTACCGATTTATTGAAAATTAATTTTATACTCCCAAATACAATGAGCAAACTTGACAATAAAAAGCGATCCCTAAACATATTTTTCAAAATATATCTCTCCTAACCCATTAACCACGCGAAAAGTGAAGTTTTCTTCATGTGAAGTTCATTTCACATGAAGTATACTTCATGTTACTGTTATTTTAAAAAAATGTCAATATGTAAAATCTTAAGCCAATTAAGTAATAGTTATAAAGAATATAATGAGCGAACCTTTATATAGCTAAACCAGCTAATAGTTGCCCATCCCCAAGTAGAGATTAGCATTGCGTTCGTATTATAAGGTCAACCAGTTAAATTTTAAGAGCGAAACATTAGAATACAAATCTCCAAATACACCTCGATATTCAGAAAACACTTGATCTAGAATCGCTAAAAAGTTGAAGGGATTGAGCTTCGAAATGTTAGTAAAACGAGAGGGCTGATGCCTTACGAATAGCAGAAAGCAACATTTTACCTTTCGTTAAGGCAAGAAGGGTAAAGCCTCTCCGGAGTCAGAGACCTTGGCACGTAACACATTGATATGATACGGCAATTCGGGAGACCCTACCGGTCTTTTCATTTAATAGAAGAGTATGGTGTACAAGCGATAACAAGTAAGGAAACCAAATGCCGATGTAGGGAGTCGGATAGCAGCGTAGTACCTATGAAGTTGGGTAATGCCGATGGAGGAAAGGCTGCTACCAAAGTATCACTCTTAATAGGGGCACATTTACTACACACAGAGGTAGAATAAATGGAAACAAAACTATTAAGGATAGCAGAATAGTAAAGTCTGATACAAATCAGCTGAGTTCTGTGAATGATAAGTTGGAGGAGCCGTGTGCGTAATAGCGCAAGCACGGTTCTGGGAGGGGATGGAGTTCGTTTTACCGTAAGGTAAAAAGACTCCTTTCTACTCGACTAGTTGAACAACGATTTGAATAAATCCTACACCTAAACACCCAAAAAATTGAATAAGAAAAAGAAAAAGAGCTGCCGAAGCACCTCATGATATCAACTTACGCATGTGTTAGTTAAAATACGGGAATATCTTATACAAGTAAACCAATACAATTGACACAGGACGCTAATGTCCTCGTATAAAAACATAAATGACGAGAAATTTCACTATTATATTCTAAAACTCAATTTCATCTGCCTTTTTTATAACACTAAACCATTGACCGAGTATGTCATTGTGATGATCTATAATCTGAGATGCAGGTAATATTTTGGAATTGTATGTACTATGTCCATCTTTTACAAGGATAACTTCATATCCAAGACTATAAGCACGACGGCATGTTGCATCTACACAAACTTCGGACTGAATGCCTGTAATGATGATTCGTTTTATTTTTCTATCAACTAATTCTTGATGAAGATTTGTCATATGAAAAGAATCAGGATAATCTTTTTCAATAATGATGTCTTTTACTAATGGAGTAATTGATGAATGAATTTCCCATCCTGAGGTTCCTTGCTCAAGAGGCTTTCCTGGTCCATCATTGTACTTCATGTAAACAATTGGGGTCTGTGTCAAACGAGCTTTTGAAATTAGTAATTGGACATTCTTTAATAGTTTATCTCCCTTAAATAATGGTTCTGACTCCCGAAATGAACCAGCTTGAATATCTACAATTAACAATGCAGTATAGGTTTCATACATGAATATACCTCCAATACTTTATATGGTTAATATTAAAATAAACAAGCTAATAACTCATATAAGAAAAAAATTCGTTTTTAATTTACCCTAAATAGCAAACTGAATTCCTTTTTTCTCTAAAGCCGCCAGCAAAAGGAAAATTCCTTATTTATAGGAAATAAATTTGAAAGCATAAAATGTATTAAATAGTTATTTTTAAAAATACATTAATGATGAGAAATTTCGCTATTATATCTTTTAGCAGAATTAGCAGAATTAGGTATTAGTCGTATTATGTCTGAGGTATAGAAAATCGGCAAATACTTTAGAGTTATTCATCCAGATTTGGTTAGTCAAAAATAATTCCTTATGCAACTTTCCATGAACTAATAAACTTTGTATTACTTCAATTGGAGCTCCGTTATCCATTAGATGAGTTGCGTAACTATGTCTTGTCGGTGTGGTGAAATTTTATTGTTTAATTCAGCACGGAGGATACTTTTTTTATAATATGTCGGGTCTCAGCGATACTAAATCGACAAGGTGCTCTATCAGTAACCAATAAAGCAGGAACTTCATCATTTCTCTGGTTTAAGTATCTGTATAACCAAATTTCTGCTCTAATATTGAAGTAAACTTCTCTTTCTTTATCACCTTTTCTTCGTACATTAAAAGAGTGATTGGACCAATTTATTTCATTTTTATTTAGCAACACAATTTCTCCAATACGAAATCCTCATGAGTACATAAATTCAATTATTGCATGTTCTCTTGGAGTTTTGCAGGCTTCACGAAGGTGTTCAATTTCCTTAACAGTTAAGAATTTAGGAATACGTATTACAGCTTTTGGTTCTTTCAGTTTTGAGGAAGGGTTACTAATTGAAATAAGAGAATTTAATTATTTTCAGAAAAATCAAAATAGTATATAATTCTACTTGTATTTACGAATTTCGGAATCAAGGAGGAATGGAAGATGAATGTTGAAAAACGAACCTTAGAATTTATTCCAGAGGAAGAAAGACATGGTAATGCACGTAGTTTGTTTTCAATTTGGTTTAGTGCAAACATGCAAATTACCACACTTGTAACTGGTGCTCTAGCAGTCGTCTTTGGATTAAATCTATTTTGGGGTGTAACGGCAATCGTAATTGGTAATTTAATAGGAGCAATTTTTATGGCTTCACATTCAGTTCAAGGTCCAAAGCTTGGGATCCCTCAAATGATTCAAAGCCGAGCACAATTCGGCGTAATAGGAGCTGTTGTTCCTCTTGTTATTGTTATTCTCATGTATATGGGCTTCTTTGCGAGTAGCGGTGTTTTAGGAGCTCAGGCAATTAGCAGTGCATTTTCATTACCGGTTAATGCTGGAATTATAATACTTAGCATTGTTACATTATTAATTACGTTATTTGGATATGATTTAATTCATAAAATGGAAAAATATTTTGCAATCATCTTTACAATTGTTTTTATTATAGTAACGTATAAAGCTCTAAGCTTACCGATGTCCTCAAAAATGTTCTCGATTGGACATACTGAAATAGGGCCGTTTTTATTAATGGTAAGTATTGCGGCAACTTGGCAATTAACCTATGCACCATATGTGGCAGATTACTCTAGGTATTTACCTACAAATACCTCATCAGTAAAAACCTTTGTTTATACATATGCGGGTACAGTAATCGGAACAATATGGATGATGTCCTTAGGTGTTTTGTTAAGTTTAGCGATCCCTAAGTTTTTAGATAACTCAAGTACAGGTCTTGCTAATTTAGTTGGAAATCAATTCTCTGTAATCATCTATCTAGTGATTGTTTTAGGAGTTTTAGCTGTAAATGTACTTAATTTATATGGGGCATTCATGTCTATTACAACAACTCTAGAAGCATTTACAAATTTAAAAGCAACAGAAAAAACACGTTTTTGGTTAGTGTTCTTAACAGTAATTATAGGCACATCACTTTCTATTTGGGGAAAAGGGAACTTCTTGCATAATTTTGAAAGCTTTATTTTATTGCTATCATACTTTATGGTTCCTTGGACGGCAATTAATTTAATTGATTACTATTTATTAAGTATGGGTGAATTTAACATACAGGATGTTTTTAATGTAAATGGCCAATATGGTAGATTTAATTGGACAGCAATTATCGCTTATTTCGTTGCGGTTATTCTTGAAATTCCTTTTGTAAATGCTGAAATGTATGAAGGGCCAATTGCTAAAGCACTAAATGGAACGGATATTGCTTGGGTTGTCGGCCTATTAATTCCATTATTATTTTATTATTTTCCTATGAAGCAAAAAAGAATATCTAATAAGAAGACAATAAATGAAAATATATAATAGTAGAGAAGACTCCTCGAAAAGATAGAGGAGTTTTTTTGTTAATGAAATCAATTTTTAAATATTTGGCTCTGTTAAAGTAAAATGTTGATATTTAATATTTCAAAAAGGAATGTAAATTTAGACAGTCCTTCTACGATCTTATTCAACTAAAGCATGCATATGTTGAATAAAAAATCGGCTGAATAGTCGATTTTTTTATTGATCTAAATCGCAGTTTAGTGCAAATAAGGGATGGTATAATAAAAGTTTAGATAGAGGCATTAGTTGTTTTATGGATCTAGAATTAATAATATAAGTCATATCAGTTGTAAAATAATGGAATTATATAAAATTGGTCAGGGAGGATAAAATGATCAAATTTTTAGTTATTAGCTTAATCTTTGTTCCTATTGTTATCATAATCACAAATTCGAATTTGCAAAATACTAGTGTATGGATACTTTCCTTGCTATTTGCACAAAGTGCTGTCTATTCAATTTGGGACTATGTTGTAAAAAGAAAAAGCAATAAGAAACAATTCAACTAACGGAGTGCTTTAGTTGAAGAAAAACACAAAGTATATTATTACTAAATTATTGGCTCAGTTAAAGTAAAATGTTGATTTTTTAAATCTAAAAACGACTGTCTATGATTGACAGTCGTTTAACATTCTATTTGAAATTTCTTTTTAGTTTAAAGACTATTCTACGATTAATTTTCCTGTCATTTGAGTATGTCCTGATCCACAAAATATAGAACAGTGGTATTCAAAAGTGCCTGTTTTATTTGCAATAAATTCAGCACTCTTATTACCTTGAATGTTT